>Ga0308025_1000270_pt1 | contig 28606 bp, 31 predicted proteins | sample Neamet422_FD_201298 | JGI IMG/M metagenome (GOLD analysis project Ga0308025, IMG submission 201298) | Marine microbial communities from water near the shore, Antarctic Ocean - #422 | ecosystem: Environmental > Aquatic > Marine > Unclassified | place: Southern Ocean | collected 2014-10-03
GACCGACCGGAATACTTGTTGATGACTTCGTCCGAAACCAGCGCTTACATCGTCATGTTGACAGCTGGCCACCTGAGTGCCATCGACCTCAACGGAGTGGACATCGCGTTGGGTCTCAACGAACGTGCAATCCTCCACGTTCAAGTTTCCAACTTGGAACTCGCTCTGGTGTATGAAGACGCACCTACGACCGTCCATTTTGGTCGAATTGGGGCCATGGGTTCGATTGCAATCAAAGACATCAACGCCACTGCTTCAGAAGATCAAGATGCAGTTCTTGCTTCGTGGGGTACACCCGTCAACATGTCCAACGCCACCATCACCAACATGGTGTTCGATGAGCGCTTCTTGGCTGCAACGGTGAACGTCACCGCGACAGACCGACTTGTGGTTTACAACCGAAGCAGCGATGGGCAATGGTTGCTTAGTGACCCGAAATACCCCGTCAGTGATCCTTCGATGAACAACGGAATCTTGGCTTGGTCGATTCGAGATCACCTCGATCCCACTCGGCCTCAAACCGAGTACATGGATGGCGAAATTCAATTCCTCAACCTCACTGAAAACCAGACCATGTTGTTGACATCGGATGAAGTGCATCAATTCGGCCCTCAAGTGCTGACCGACCACCTCGTCTACTTCCAAGAAGACGCTGAAGGAACGGTCACAGTTCACGTTCACAGTTGGGCACCCGAGCTCACCGTGTATTCCAACATCATCATGCAAATCGGTTTGTTGAGCGCATTCTTGATGGCGTTCGTTTATGCTTACCAGCGTCAATCTGAGCGAAGCAAAGATTCGATGATCGATGAAGAAGAGTGACCTTACTTCTTGATGCTGAGCATGCGCTCAAGAGCAAGCAATGATCCTTCTTGTATGGATTTTGGAACTTGTATATGATTCGGAACTTCACCATCAACAATGCGTTCAAGCACATCCATCAAGTACGCTGGGTGAATCATGTACATGGTCGAACATGGGCAGATTTCATCATCCAAGCATTCGATGTGTTTGTCTGGGTGTTCTTGGGCCAATCGAGCGACCATGTTGATCTCAGTCCCAATTGCAATGCGCGCACCGGGTGCTTGTTGCTGGACAAAGTTGCGGATGAATTGAGTGGAACCGTTGGCGTCGCTCACATCCACTGTTTCTTTCGGACATTCGGGATGGACCACGACGATGCCTTCGGGTTCCCGTGCTCTAAATTCCTCAACCTGAGGGACCGTGAACCGCTTGTGGACTGAACAAAAGCCATGCCAGAGGATAATCCGGCTTCCTTTGATGGCACCCATGGCACCGATGCCTGGCGTCCATGTTGGCATCAACGATTCATCAATCCCCATCAGTGAACCGGTGTTTCGCCCAAGATGTTGGTCGGGGAAAAACAAAACCGCTCCGTTTGGACCTGCTCGATCGAAGGCCCATTGAAGGGCGCCTGTAGCGTTGGTTGAGGTGCACACAATACCACCGTGTCGGCCAACGAAATCCTTGAGGTCGGCGCTGCTGTTCATGTAGGTCACGGGCACTAAAAACGAGCCTTCATCGCCGGCAAGCGCAACTGGATCAGTGCGTGCGATTGGATCGCTCAAGCCGGTTTGGACAATGATTTCATCCCAAGCGACCTTGACTTCAGAAAGCGTAGCCATGTCCGCCATTGAGCAACCTGCTCGAAGATTAGGCAAGACCACATGTTGTTCATCCGTGGTGAGAATATCTGCCGATTCGGCCATGAAGTGAACGCCACAGAACACGATGTACTTGGCTTCTGATTCAGCTGCTTTTTGACTCAGCATGAATGAATCACCGAGGAAATCAGCGTGCATCACGATGCTGTCTCGTTGGTAATGGTGACCGAGGATGAGCAAATCGTCGCCGAGATGAACTCGGAGTTCTGTGATTCGATCGGATATCGCTTGCTCCTCGACGGAGAGCGATGTGTCCATGAAATCCACGGAACACATTGGGAGGGACACGGTCATGGTGACTCATGCTAGCCACAGTGTACCCCTTCTTGAACCAATCCACACCTAAAGATTTGATAAACCAGCGCTCAAAGCCCCTACCATGGTGTTCCAAGAGGGCGAGCGATTGCACCTCGGCGCAGAGGCCGAAGTGTGGGCTGGCCACTGGATGGGGCGCCCTGCTGTTCGCAAGCAAAGGAGAGCCCGCGGTTGGCGGCATCCAGATCTTGACCACCGTTTGGGCCACCGCCGCATGATGAGTGAAGCGAGGTTGATGGTGCGAATGCATCGTGCGGGTCTGCAAGTGCCTGCTCTGTTTGACCTTGATCCGGCTGAAGGGGTGATGATCATGGAACGGATTCCTGGTCGGCCGTTGATCGAAGTCCTGCGTGATGCTTCAATGTCAAGTGAACACCTTCAACATGCACTGGAAAGCACGGGAGCAGCGATTCGAAACGTACACCGGCTCGCTATTACCCATGGCGATCTATCCACCAACAACGTGCTGATTGATGACCAGGGGAATGCCACACTGATCGATTTCGGATTGGCAGTCATCGATTACGAAGTGGAACGCTTTGGCATCGATTTGCATGTCATCGACGAAATTCTTGGTGCCTCTCATCCGGGTGTTGACAACGCCATTGAGCACCTGTTGAACGGATACACCGCAGAAGAAGAGCGGCAAGGACCTCCGACTGACCAAACAGGTGGTGCTGTGCCTACATCTGTTGAAGTGCTAGAGCGGTTGGAAAATGTACGGACCCGCGTCCGTTACCACGGTTGATCAATCCATCAACAATCTCAATTCTTCCACGCTGCGTAATTCTGCGTAGTAGATTTGCTCGATTGCATCTCTTAGTTCTTGATCTTCAGCCTTTTCTAAATGGATCATCGCTTCGCCGTAAACAGCAGCGGCTTGTGTTTCGGTTTCAAGCGAGAATTGAAGCATTTCCGAATAGTCTGTGGTGTGTGTAATGTGATGTGGGTTGCGTTCTGTAACCGGGATACCAAGCAACTTGACAATGGATTGACGGACGATGTTGGCGTGAGTCAAAGATTCAGTTGCTTCCGTCGAAAACATTGGTGCCAATTGTAGGCGATGAATTCCTTTGACGTTCGCAGCATAGTGTGCGTACATGTTGATCGCTCGCAATTCCCAGCCAAGGGCTTCGTTTAGTTTGTCGATGAGGGCTTTGTGTGACATTGTCTCAACTCTTAGGGTTCCCGAAAGATTTCAATTCCTTCTGAACCTTACCAGTCCTTCGACGCAGCGATACATAAACCCATGCCGTAGGTGAAGAACATCAAACCCAGAGGTTTTCGCCGATTTTCCAGCCTAAGAGGGCCAAAAGGGGGCACAACACCATGGTGAGACCGACGTAGGAAAAGGCAAGCGTTGATTCACCTTGATCAAAGAGGCTAATCGTTTCAACAGAGAAGGTCGACATGGTGGTGAACGCTCCAATCACACCCGTAGCAAACACCAGGGCCATGTTCGGAGCAATGATGTGTTGAGCGACACCAATGGTGAGCACTCCAAGGAGCAGTGACCCGATCAGGTTCACACTCAGCGTGGCGTATGGGAATCCATCGTGGTTCAACCACTCACCGATCAGATACCTCAGTGCTGCTCCGACAGCCCCACCCAAAGCAACGAGGCCAACTTGTTGAAGCATGTCCATTGGTTCGCATCATATCTAACAAGCCTGCCGGAAAAAAAACACGCTCATCGTTGATTTCAGGCGCACAACTCAAAGCCCACACCGCCTCGGCGGGGCATGGGACGTACGGTTTGGTTTCTTACCGGGAACACTGGCAAAGTCAAGGAAGCAACTCACCACCTGTTGCCGCTCGGCTATGATGTGAAGCAACTCATCGTCCCTGCTGGTACCATCGTTGAGCCCCAAGCCGACAGCTTAACCGAAGTTGCAATGGCTAAAATCGAGCAGGCGGTTCCATTCCTCGAACATCCAGATGACCTTCTGATGGTGGAAGATGCCGGTCTTTTCATCGATTCATTGGATGGTTTCCCGGGAGTCTATGCTGCGTATGCCCTCAACACACTGGGCTGTCCTGGCGTGTTGCGACTGCTTGACCATCTCGGTTCTCAAGATCCAGTCCAATCAGCAAACCTTCGACGAGCATCTTTCCAAGCCGTGGCAGTGATGTGGGTGAACGGTAAAGTGTTCATCGGCAATGGAACGTGCCCCGGATGGATTGCAAATGAAATCACAGAAGGTGAAGGCTTTGGTTTTGATCCGATTTTTGTGCCATCGGACCTCGACGATGAAAACAAGCCACTCCCACCCGGTGAATACGGGACTGTGAGCACACACGGATCCACTTTCGGCGGTATTTCGTTGGAAGAGAAGCAGAAGTTTAGCCACCGTTCAAGAGCGCTGGAAGACTTGCTACGCCAATTGCCATCAGCATGATAAGTTAAGGCAGATTGGATGAAGGTGAGGCACATGGCATTTGTAAAAAGGATGGCAGGGTTTTACGCCCTTACTGCAACTGCGATTTACATCGCATTTGCCAGTTCCTTGAAAGACGAAGTTGCTTGGGGCCTCATCGCCTCCATCATCCTCGGATGCTTGATCTGGATCGGTGCTTCGGAGCAAACTCAGCCAAAGCGCAGTCAACGCTCAAGGGCCCAGCGAGAAGTGAATCCCGAGCAAGCAAGCGAAGAGGAATCAGAACCTTCTGAATTTGACATCCCTGAAGCCGTCACCGAAGTCTCGTTGGACGGCGCCACATTAAGGCAACGAAAACTCGCAAAGATTCAGGCTGCAGAGCTTCAAAAAGCCGAAGCAATGGCTGTTTTCGCCGCTGCTTCACCCGATGAGGAAGACCTCGTCGAAGTCACTTTGGAAATGGAAGATGTTCACACCGCAGATGAATTTGTGGTCGAGGTCTCTGCTGAATCCGTCGAAGACGCCGACATCGAAGCAACGGTCAAACAGCGTAATATTCAGCATGACGTCGTTCGAGAACGCATCGAAAAACGCCGACGTGGGCAACTCGCAGAGATTCGTGCCTCGAAGGCAAAGTTGTGGGAAGATCAAACTGCAGGCGAAGATCTCGTTGCTCTCTTGCAGACGCCAGGTCACGGACACTCCGTCCTCGTCGAACCAGAGAACCCAGCAGCAGGCCACATTTACGGTGCCACCTTCATTCGCATCGATGAATCCAGAATTATGAAGTTGCGTACCCCCCTTGACAGTGGATTCTCACAGGTCAAGAAAGAGGAAGTTCCAACCCTCCCGGTTCTGCTCGACCCACTGGGTAAACCACTCCCTCCATTGCCAGCTCTCGGAAGCGGTCCATTCCCTATGCCTCTGCCCATGCCAGCGGCCAGTGGTGCACTTGCTGCGCTAAAGAATGAAATGAATTCGTAAATCCGTCACCGGCTCAAACTTGAAGTCGGGTGACACCCAGTCAACCTCAATGGTCGATGAGTTCATTGAGGCGAGAAAACCCCTAGCGGGAAACTCAACCGCTGTGCTCGGATTGGGCCTTGTGGCCATTGCTCCAACGGTTTCTGTCGTCACAGGCTTCGTCTTTGAAGCAGGGTTATTTGCGTTAGCAGTGTTTGTTTTGACCAAAATGTGGTTGTTCGGACTTCCTGCCTTCTGGCACCTTAAAGTCGAGAAAAAACCCATCTCTTGGTCACCACCGAACAAAGGTGGTTGGGGTGTCTCACTCGCTCTTGGGCTTGGCATCATGGTGGTGATCATCGCAGCCTACCTCTTGCTCGGTGAAATGATGATTCAAGAACAGACACTCCTTGAATTGCTTGAACCGGTTGGTTTGACCAATCCAGGTCGATTAGCAGGTGCTATCGTGTTCTGGGTGTTCATCAATTCAGTCTTAGAAGAGTATGTGTTTCGATGGTTTATCACTTCGAAGATCGAAGAAATATGTGGCGGTAAATGGCGCTCTATCTTCCTTTCATCAGGCGTGTTCACCCTTCACCACACCATCGCTTTGATGATGTTCATCAGCCCACTTGGCACGTTCATCGCATCCCTCGGTGTCTTTATTGGAGGCGCTATCTTTTCGTGGATTTATTTACAATACCGAAGTGTTTGGGTGGCTTGGGTCGCTCATGCATGCGCTGATGTAGCGGTGTTTGGCGTTGCTTGGCACATGATCATCGGGTTCTAAACAACGCTGTTTTTTAGGCTGGAAAGGGGGTTACCAATGACCCTTTTAAATACTGTAGACGGTTAGTTCTAATGGCGCAGAGCGCAACCAAATGTAGGTGTCCAAATTATGATCGAATGAACCCCCGATATGCCCCCCAGAAAATACAGAGTGCCTTGAGGCATTTTGTTATGGGCGTGGAGTGTCTTAACGGCACTTTGCGAAAAAGGCAAATTGGAGGAAAATACAAACGTGAACAGAAAAAAGAGACTTAGACACCACAAGACCCGACACAACAACAAGAACCGCCACACTCAGAAGGGGTACAAGACCCAACGGGCGAGTGGGCAAGAACCTGGCGATGGGAAGAAGCAGAAGCAACCCGTTGATCGTTTGAGCGACCCCGCTGATGAAGAAGTTCGTCAGAAGTGGGACAAAGAGCGACAACACAAGCCATGTTGCGAAGATGAGGACAGACGTGCGGCCAAGAATCAGTTCTTGCTTAACGAACTGAACAAGTCGAAGTGCGACATGGAGTGGGATCCACTGACCAACGGGTGGATCACGAAGGTTGTCCCACGATGGTTCACTCTCAAGCACCGAAGGCACATCAGTCACTTCAAGGCAACAGCCGTGAAGCATGGCTACGTGTGGCCTCGTTGGGGTTGAATCCACCTCTGACGTCAATGGCGTCTCGTACCCTGAAAGGGGGATCCGGGGGCTCGGGGGCTTCGGCCCCCTTGTCCCCTCACACACCACCTCACTCGTGTTTCCACTCAGGTGTTTCACGGTTCAAGAACGCATGAACTCCAATTTCTTTGTCTTTTGAATCGAACAAAGAAGCGAAGGCTTCTGCTTCGATCGCAACCCCTTCTGTCAATCCAACATCGAGCGCTGCACGAACCGTTGCTTTGCCAACCTTCAGTGTGTTCGAAGATTTACTTCCAATCATACGCGCCATGGCCATGGTCGTTTCAAGCAGGTCCTCTGGTTCGCAGACCTTGTTGGCCAAGCCAATGCGGTGAGCTTCAGCAGCGTCAACCATTTCACCGGTGAAAATCATCTCCATCGTCTTGCCATAGCCTACAAGGTTGGCAAGGCGTTGCGTGGCGCCATAGCCTGGGATCAGGCCGAGGTTGATTTCTGGAGTTCCGAAACGTGAACGTGTGGAAGCGATGCGGACATCGCATGAGCACGCCACTTCACAGCCTCCACCCAAAGCAAAACCATCGACCATAGCAATGGTTGGTTTGCTCAAATTCCACAAGGCTTCGACAGCATTGTCAGCGAACATAACACGGATGTCATCGCTCTTTTTGCCAACAAACTCAGTGATATCTGCACCTGCAACAAAGGCGTTGGGTTTGGCCCGCTTGCCTTCCAGTGGAGTGTTTGGTTGCGCACCTGTGATCACAACAACACGGACATGTTCTGTTGCTTCAACCCAAGCCACCATGGCTTTGATTGCAGCCATAACTTCAGCGTTCAATGCATTGAGTTTGTCTGGTCGATTGATGGTGACCATAGCCACACTGCCGAGGTCGTGTTCCGCATTGATGGGGTGTTCTTCAATCACGATCACATCGCTCTTCGGGGCGCTCATGCTGTTGGCATGCCGTTGTGGTTCATCAGTCCACCGACCGGGTGAACCATCATCATCCATGCAGTCAAAACCAAGAATACAAAGACCATGACCATGTGCTCTATGTATGGTTGAATCAGATGGACCTCTCGTCATGGCAAAAGACATGGCCAAAAAATATGGCGACTTCATCGCGCTTCACCCACTTGATGTGGAAGTTCATGCAGGGGAGTTTTTCGGTGTATTCGGTCCAAATGGCGCAGGAAAGTCGACCTTCATCAAACTCTTAACAGGCCAACTGCGACCAAGCAAAGGGCAAATCGAGGTGCTTGGGGTGAATGCGGTCACAGACCCCCAAAAAGTCAAAGCCAACATTGGAATTGTTCCAGAATCTGAATCTCCACCTTCCTTTCTCACACCGACTGAATTCCTCGAATTCGTGGCTCGACTGCGCCGTGTTGAAGACATCGAAAACAAAGTTGAACACTGGCTGAATTGGTTCGGATTGGATGAAAAGCGCGACACAATGTGCAAGGATCTCTCAAAAGGACAACGACAAAAAGTCATGCTCGCTGCAGCCTTCATTCACAAACCAAAGCTGCTGTTCTTGGATGAACCATTTGCCAACCTCGATCCAATTTACCAACGAAAATGCCGTCAATGGCTGCTCGACCATGTCAAAGATGGCGGCACTATTTTCCTATGCTCTCACGTTCTGGAAATGGCGGAACGAATGTGCAACCGCATGGCGATCATCAACGATGGCAAGGTCCTTGCTGCAGGCACGGTCAAAGGGCTCAAAATCAACCAAGAAGAAACCCTCGAGGATGTGTTCATTCGACTCGTCGGCCGATCGATTGAGGACGTCGAAGGTCCCAATGTCATTGCTTCAAACGATGGTGACTCTGAGGAGGAATGAGCGTGTCTGGCGCCCACATTGCTTCTCGTGATTGGAACGATGTGGCCGAAGGTAAGCCTGTTGATCACACCCCATTGGGCACTTCGCCTCAGGGCCAAACCCTGCACGAACCTCTGCGCGGTTGGGCTTCATTTTCTGCCACCTTTCTCGTCATGTTCAAGGAAGAAGGTCGAAAGAGCATGGAATTCGCAAAGAAGCGTCAAATCGTGTTGTTCCCACTTCTGCTCACCCTGATCACCGCTCTGACGACCGTTGGCTTGCAATTTTTGGTCGGTGATTCCACTGCCCAAGTGAGTGACATTGAACAGAAAACCTTCAGTTGGGGGGAACTTCGCTTCGCACTCCACTTGCCTTTGCTGATGTTCAGTCTCGGCATGGGTACCTTTGCGTTCATGGGCCATGATGCCATCGTCCATCGAGCGGGCACCAAAAACTACCTTTTGGCTGCTCCTGCACTCCAACCCCTACCGAATTCAGTCGCTCACTTTGCTTATTTCATCAAAGATCTATGCTTCTATGTCTTGCTGATTTTATCACCCGTCATCGCCGGCATGGCCCTTGGCATCACCCTTGAGTCGGTTGAAGGATTGAACACGCCCCTCGAATGGTCGAGTCTTCCTTGGACCTGGTTGGCTATGATCATCACGCTTGGCCAAGGACTTGCACTGGCCTTCTTGGGGTCTGCTTTGTGGATGCGAGGACGACCCTACACCATCGTTGGGCCAGCCGTGGTTGTGATCTTTGGTGTGGCTCTTGGCCTTGGCCAAATAAACCTCGACGGTGTTCTTTGGGGCCTTTATGTCCAATCCAACCAAAGCGTTCTCGTCACCGCTGCAGCGCTCGGTGGCTGCGTGTCGATTGGCCTGCTTGCAAGCGCTTTAATCGTCGATGACTTCGATGTTTCAGTCGTCCAACGTGAAGAAATGTTCATGCCCATCTACAACAAATTAGGGTTTTTGGGCGAGGGGGAAATTCGACTGATCGTGGCCAAGGAATTCGTCGACCTGATCCGCTCAGGTTCGATCAAGAAAATGACGGTGTCCTATGCAGTCCCCCTTGTGGTTCTGCTGGGCATGGCTTGGTTGGTCGACTTTGCTGAAGCCCCGATTCCGATTAATCTGCTCTCGTACGCCCCGTTCTTGGGCTTCTTTGGGTTCAATTTCTATTCATGGCTAACCATCCTTGATTCGCCCGAATTCATGAACGGTCTCCCTCTTCGAGTGCCACAACTGATTCGAGCCAAAGTGATCGTGTACTTCCTAGCGACCTCTTGGATTTCGCTGATATTCATTGTGCTCATGGCATGGCAACTCGACGAGTGGCCCTCGCTTCCAACAAGCATTGTGGTGATGTTCGCCAACTCGATTTACATTGTAGCCCTCACGGCTTTCTTGATGGGGCTGCGGCCAAACAAAGCCATCTTTGATGCTTCGATCATGATCTGGTTTTGGATTGGAACCGTCCTTCCACTGCTCGGTTTGTTCCTGCTTTCCTTCACCCAAGGCGATGTATCGCTGTACGGCAACTGGTGGGAAAGAGCAAGTCAAGATGGCTTATCGGCAACCGCCACAATGTACGACCAAAGCATGGTTGAACGTGGCTACAAGGGCATGTTGTTCATCTCGGTTGGTTTGTTGTTCGCATCTGCCTTGTTGTGGAAACTGATGGACCGTCGTTGGGGCAAAGCAGAGTTCTCCAATTGAAGGAAATGAAACCTCCAATTGAGGTATATTGATGTGCGGTGGGCGCCGCCCAAGAACCATGGGTTACGTTGTTGCTGTATGCGGCATGCCGGGTTCAGGCAAAGGTGAATTCGCCGAAGTCATCGCTCAGCAGGGCGTGCCCGTGTTGTCGATGGGTGACATGGTTCGCGCTGAAGTTCGTCGCCAAGAACTCGAAGAATCTCCTGGTATTTTCGGTGAAATCGCAGCTCAACTGCGCGCTGAATACGGCGAAGATGTGCTGGCTGTTCGACTCGCTGATGCGGTCGATGCGCTGCTTCTCAAGCATCCGATGGTGCTGATTGAAGGCATGCGAGGGACGGCAGAACGAACAGTGTTCTTAGCGCGATGGCCTTTGGAGTTCACTTCCCTCGCAGTTGAAGCATCACCCGATGTTCGCTTTACAAGGATCCAACACCGTGGACGCTCAGAAGACGGGAACCGGGCTTCATTTGAGGTTCGAGATGCGCGTGAGATCGGATGGGGATTGGACCATATCATCGTCGAATCCGACCACCGAATCGATAACAATCAGGACTTGAATTCATTCCGCACAAGTTGTCAGCATTGGTATCAGAATTTCACCGCGTGAACGTCCCCGTTTTCAGGCTTGTTTCGCACTGTATTTGGCAACAGTAATTCGGTGCACAGGACGGCGTTTTTTGGGGCATTGTTCACCCAAGTGTTATAGTCGGCCACAACTTGTGAGAAATTGCTTCGGCAAGGGGTATGCGTATGGCGAGAAAGAACAACAAAGATGGGGGCAAGCGTCAGCGAGCCAAACAACGCGCTCAGTACGACGAATTGGACAAGTACCCAGTCCTACCTCCACACGCTTTCGCCCGGATTGTCCGGGACAAGACCACGCTCAACATCATTTACCAAATCATCGAGCCCCCGATGACCAAAAAAGAGCAAGAGCAGCGTGACGAAATCCTGGATATTTTTATCCGCTCCCTCACGGCAAACATCGAAGAGATTGACGCCAACCCTGAGGCATACATTCGAACAGCCATGGATAAAGTCATCAAGGCATACGGAATGAAAATCAACAAGAAGTCCAAGTCGAAGATTTTCTATTACCTCAAGCGCGATCTGATTGGTTACGGCGAGATGGACGTCCTGATGAACGACGTCAACGTCGAAGATATTTCCCTCGACGGGACAAACGTTCCAATTTTCGCATACCACCGCAAGTTCGAATCAGTAGAGACAACCTGCGTTTGGGAAACCGATGATATCCTTGAATCCTATGTGATTAAGTTGGCACAACGATGTGGAAAGCACATTTCTGTGGCAAGCCCATTGCTCGACGCAACGCTGATGGACGGTTCCAGAATCGTCATGAAGCTTGGCCGAGAAGTGTCCACCCGTGGTTCAGCCTTCTGTATCCGACGGTTCAAGGACGATCCGTTCTCACCCGCAGACATCGTAGCGTTCCGGACCATGTCATCGCTAATGGTCGCCTACCTCTGGATTGCATTCCAGAACGAAGTACCAATGCTGTTCGTCGGTGGTACGGCGTCAGGAAAGACAACCACCCTCAACGCCATGTGCATCTTTATCCCATGGCAAATGAAGATTGTTTCAATTGAATCGACACGTGAAGTCAACATCCCTCAACCAAACTGGGTCCCAGGTTTGACCCGGCAAGGATTTGGTGGAGAATCCACAGACGGTGTGATCGGTGAGTTCGAATTGCTCAAGGCTGCGCTCCGGGAACGACCAGAATACATCATCGTGGGCGAGATTCGTGGTGCAGAAGCCTATGTTCTGTTCCAGGCAATGGCAACGGGCCACTGCGCATACTCAACGGTTCACGCCGACTCCGTCGCATCCCTCGTTCACCGTCTTGAGAACAAACCGATTGACATCCCGCGTGTTTTGCTTCCTGCTCTTGAAGCCTGTTTGATTCAGATTCAGACCCGTATCAACGGAAAGCGTGTTCGCCGAACAAAGCAACTGGTTGAGATTGTTGGTATCGATCCAAACTCGCTTGAAATCATCACGAACGAAGTGTTCCGCTGGGACGTCACCTCCGATGACTTCATCTTCAGTGGAAAATCCTACGTCCTCGAAAAAATCATGGTCAAGATCAACTTCTCTCAAGATGACATGCGCCGTGAATTGCGAACCCGCAAGCGGATCTTGGAATGGATGGTGCTGAACGACATCAGAAAAGCAGACCAAGTCTCTCAAATTGTCACCGAATACTACGTGCGACCGAAGGAAATCCTCGCCCGTGTCGATGGATTGCGTTGAAACGAAGAGGGGAGTGAGCATCGATGGACCTAACGGCATGGCAAAGGATTTGCAACAGAATCCTTGGTCGCATCCTCAAAAAGCGAGCACGTGCCGATAAGGAACTCTCGAAGAACCTCGTCAAAGGCTCAATCAAAATGATGCCTGAAGTCTACTTGGCTACAGCCATCATGACGACCTTAGCCATCACCATTGGTTGCTGGGCATTCGTGTCCCTGTTCTTCATTCCCGACATTGGAATCATCGCTTACTGGGAATCGATTCAAGACCCCACCACCCTCGAGTATTGCTATCAATGGGAGTACTGGAACAAGGACCTGATCGACCCAACGCGACCTGGAAACGGTTGCGATGAATTCGCCTACCAAGTGTTCCCCTCTGGAGCAAAAGGGGCCATCATTGCCGTGGGTGGATTTGTCATCCCCTATGGAGCGTTCAGGTACAACAAAAACGGGGCCAAGCGAGAAGCTCTCCGCCGTGGTGCAATGATTGAGAAGTACCTTCCTTACGCTGCATCCTACACAGCCGCTATGTCCGCTGCAAACGCAACACCTTCCAAGATTTTCAGGTCGCTTGCGATGAATAAGGAAATCTATGGCGACGTATCAGACGATGCGGCTCTTGTCTACAGAGATGTGGTTCTGCTCGGATACGATTTAATCACAGCCATGAAAATGAGCGTCGATCGTGCAGCATCGGTCTGGCTGACTGAATTTTTCCAAGGCATGGTTGGAACCCTCACCGCTGGTGGTCAACTCAAGTTGTTCTTCCTCAACCGGGCCGAGCACTACATGCGAGAAAACAGAACTCGGTTGCAAATGTTCCTCGAATCGATTGCGTTGCTGGCAGAATCCTACATTGTGGTCGCTGTGGCAATGCCACTGTTTTTGATTGTCATGTTGGTCATTATGTTCTGGGTCTCAGGATCGGGTGCACAAATGTCTGAAGGCATGCTCTATGGAATCGTTCTGGGCTTCATCCCAATGATCCACATCGCCTACGCCATCTTGGTCTGGACGAGCAGTAAGGAACAAGACATGTGAGGAGGTGAAAGGTATGGCAAGGAAGAACAAGAACAAGGTCGTTGTTGAACTCGATCTACCGAAGGACGACACAACCCTAACCAAGTTGTACGCTATCATTTTCGTGTCGATTTTACTTGGCCTCTCGACTGCCATTGTATGGTCGACCAACTCAGGGTTCATTCCAACTGCGAACGGAGAGCCAATGTTCACCAACGTGTACTGTGGCGCTACCGCTAAGGACAGCATGGGCAACAGCATGGGTGGAGAATTCCAAACCAGTCTGACACCCTCCTATGCCGCAAATGAATCATGTGCCATCCTTCACGACAAGCCCGACGTCGTGACATGGATCGAAGAGGATGGATGGTCTTCAGTCTCGAAACGAGGGAAAAATTTCGACGTTCCCGGCATCGATGCATCGCAAACTGGAGGACAGGCTGTAGCACAACCTCTGTGGGCCAATTGCAGCGTAAGTGCGGATATTCCAACAGAGTACACCATTGCGATTCGTTCCCAAGCAGGGGAGATCATCGAGTACCACAATGGCACAACCGACAATGACAACAACCCTGACAACGATGGTTGCTACCTCGAAGTCGCCAACATTCCTGCGGATACCCGATACGAATTTTTAGTGTTCTCAAATGAAGAAGGGAAGTTCCTCTCGAAGGTGACCTTTGACATGACCGTCCACTACTTCGATGGCATCCCCGCGAACATGAACAACGAATCTTTCTGGATTGGACCTGAAGTTTCCCTTTTGGTCATCGACATCCACCCCTTCATTTTCCTCAACTTCTTCGGACTGACCTGGTTCTTCTTGCTCTACCCAGCCTCCTACTATTGGGAACGGGTTGAAGGAGCCAAGAACGAAGTCGAAGAAAAGTTCCCCGACTTCCTACGTGACCTTGCAGAGTACTGGAAGGGTGGTCTTTCAATGACGGTGGCGGTTCAAACCCTAGCGACGTCCGAATACGGTGCGCTGAATGACGAAGTCAAGAAAATGTCCGACCAACTCAGTTGGGGTATCAAATTCAGTGACGTCATCAAGCAATTTGCTGACCGTGTTGGCACACCACTGGTTCAACGTGCGATCGCTTTGATCGCAGAAGCAGACCGAGCTGGAGGAAAAATCTCCGATATTCTCGTAACTGCTGCAAACGATTCTCGTGAATTGAAGTTCCTTGAAGGTGAACGTCGCCGTGCCATCGGTTCGTACATTGCGGTTATTTGGACTTCTTACTTCGTTTTCCTGGGTGTTATTGTCACCCTCGCTGTTGTCTTTATTCCTGCGATTGCAGGCTCCAATTCGGGCGGTGAAGACGGCGGTGACAGCGGTGGACAAACCATTGGAAACATGACCATCCGGAACATTGACCCTCTGTTCTTTTTGACAGTGTTCTACTATGGTGTCACCATGCAAGCCGTCGGAAACGGAACCATGGCTGGTTTGATGTCGACTGGACGCTTCTCAACCGGATTCAAGCACTCTGGAATGATGATCTTAGTGTCCTTAGTCGTATTCAACTTCCTCGCCTTCACGCCGAACCTCATCGGTATCACTGAAGTTCCAGGTCTGAACCCATCCTCTGGTGCGTTCGTACCTTCCGGATTGTACTTCGGTGGTTGAATGAAACGCGATGAAGAAGCCCAAGTCCACATCCTCGAGATGTTGACGCTGTTTTGGCTGTTCTTTATGTCGGCCACATTTTTGATCAGGGTTCACGTTCCAGACGCTCCTTCGGTCGCACATGATGCCTCGTTGGAAATTGCAGGTGACGATGCGATTCGCTATGCATTGGGTCTTGATGCGGTTCTTGAAGGTGACAGCAGACTCGAAGAAGTGCTCAACGATGGGCAACTCGATGAAGCATGCACCTTGTTGCAAGACAGCATAGCTGTTGGCAAGGAAGCAAACTGCTGGCTGACTCAGAACAGTGGTGTAGCCACGCCTTACGGTCGAACTGGTACACCAGCTGGTGGAACGGTTACCGTTCATCATCTCGTGATCGTCGATGCTGATGCATGGACCGTTACCCTCGACGTGTGGGCCCGAGGAGGTGCTGCTTGATGCGCACTTCCACCCTCAATCAATCGAGCGACCGCGATGCTGGCCAGATGCTGTTGGCCACCGGTGTGGTCTTGCTCATGTCGTTGCTCTCAATGGCCATCTTCGGCGTCAAAGTTGCAGGACTCACCCTGCCCCATGACAATGCATCAGACGGGGTCATCATCACGGCTCAGGAAGTGGTGGATGGATTGCCAGAACTCACCGAAGCACGCACCCAACTCTGGATCGATGGTGGTCTTCAGCCACTTGAAGCAGCACAAACCGCCATGGACGGCGTGCACAATGACATGCTTCACCACGGAGAGATTCGTGGCATTGAAGTCAAGATGATCGACATCACCGTTGTAGAAATCGACAGTACAACGCTCAGCGTGACTGGTGAATTAGGAGTTTCTGACGGTGATGCAATGCTCACGATTCCAGTGAGTTTCACCATAACGCACGTGTAATCAGCGCTTTTGGTGCTCGTTCCACGCAATGTCCATCAGATGTTTGATGCGTTCTGTATCGCTCTTTACCATCGATAAATCAACGATTGGCCATGATGCAATTTTCGCACGGTCGGTGAGGCCTGCTTGAATCGCTCGAATGCGTGGGAAGGCAGCCAAATAGCGGTCGGCTCTGCGGAACGAATGAGCATCTCGGCTACGAAGCATGCCTTTGTGGCGTTCTTCTTCACTCACTGCCATCACCAAGCCAACAGCGATGCCACCGGCTTCGCGCCAACTTCGCAAAAGGCGTTCACTCGGATTGATGTGGACGCCTTCAATCAGCAAATCGATGCCTTCTCTGCGAGCTCGATCGATGGTTGCAACAACACCGCTTTCAACCGCTTGGCAGGTGTCGAGCCAATCGATAACGGCCTCGCCGGATTCACCTTGAGAAAAGGAAGAGCGGTGCAGGCTGGATTGGGTTCGTTCTTCATCACAAGCCCGCATGATTTCACGGATCGCATCCGTGGACAAGAGACGAGCAAAACCTGTATCTGCGGCAAGTTGGACCGACGCTGTGGACTTGCCAGTCCCGGTAGCGCCTGCGATGACAAGCAGACGAGGGGCTCGATTCGCAAGGGTGCGGGCGGCGTCTTGACCCAAACCTACCTTCCGAGCCATATCGGGTTGTGGTGATGGTGCCTTGATGAGTCTTTGCGCCCATGGAGGCTTCGCAGACAGGGTTTGGCCCAACCCTCTGCCAACCGAATGCCTTTGAGGGGACGACGCTTGGCGTTGGACATGAGCGCAGAACAGATGTGGGTCGCCGGTGAATGGTGCGATGCCGAAGATGGAGCAACAGCCGATATTCTCAACCCCGCAACGGGCGAAGTCATAGCCTCCACGCCGAAAGCAACCTTGGGCGATGTCGGCCGCTGTGTTGACGCATCACGGGCTGCTTTCAATGATGCTTCATGGAAAGCAATGGACCCTGCTCAACGGGGTCGAATCCTCAACAAAATGGCTCAAGCCACCTACGCTAACGCCAAGACACTGGCTGTCATTGAATCCAACAACAACGGCAAAACATTCCGAGAAGCCCTCTCTGAAATCCGCTATGGTGCTTGGACCCTCGAATACTTCGCAGGACTTTCTGACAAAATCGAAGGCTCGACCATCCCAGTCCCTGGCAACCGATTGAACTACACCCTGCGCCAACCGCTTGGCGTCACCGTTCACATCATTCCTTGGAACTTCCCGCTTCAGTTGGCCTTGCGCTCAATTGCTCCAGCCCTTGCTGCTGGATGCACCGTGATTGCAAAGCCAGCATCGTGGACTCCACTTTCGCTCATCGCATGGGCCAAGGCCATGGAAGAAGCAGAAGTCGGTCTCCCGACGGGTGTGCTCCAAGTCATCACCGGATCTGGTGGACTGATTGGAGACGCACTTGCTGGTCACACCAACGTCGACGGCGTGGTCTTGACTGGTGGCGTACCAACAGGGCAAGCCGTGATGGCAAAAGCAAGCGAGAACCTCACTCCAGTCACCCTCGAACTCGGTGGCAAAGGTGCCAACATCATCTTCCCAGATGCAAACCTTCGCTATGCAGCCAAAGCCATCTGCTTTGGAATCTTCATGAACGCTGGTCAAATGTGCTGGGCTGGATCACGCCTCATCGTCCACGAAGACGTGCACGACGAACTCGTCGAAGCCGTATGCGCTGAAGTCGCCAAGTGGAAGGTCGGACCTGGTATGGAAGAAGGCGTCCGCATTGGAAGCATGGTTCATGAATCCCACCGAGCCGAAGTGATGGAGAAACTCCAAGCTGGCCTGGCAATGGGCGGCGAAGTCGTTTGTGGTGGCAACATCATCGAGGGCGCTGGAGCGTTCATGGAAGCGACCGTTGTCACTGGTGTTGACAAAGACAACCTGCTGTTCAATGATGAATTGTTTGGACCTGTCTTGGCAGTCACCAAGTTCAGCGAGGATGCTGAAGCACTTGCATTGGCCAACGACTCACCGTTTGGATTGCTCAACGGCATCTGGACCAACAACCTCAGCCGAGCGCACTCGATGGCTCGAGATTTGGAAAGCGGTATGGTTTCAATCAACGAATTCCCGATCACCTTCCCACAAACAGCGTTCACGGGTTGGAAGCAATCAGGCATCGGTGTCGAACAAAGTCAAGACGCCATGCGCTTCTACACCAAGGTGAAGAACGTCAACGTCAAACTCTGAGGTGAAGACATGACCGTCGAATCAGTGGACCTTGAAAACGGTGTACGGTTGATCAGATTTTCTGGCCAATCAGCCACTCAGTCTTTTTCACGTGCCTCCTTGCCTCAAATTGCGAAAGCGATTGACGCCGGTCTTATCCACCCAAATGTTCGTGCAATGGTGCTGACCGGTGAGGGCAAGTTTTTCTCAGCTGGTGCTGACATTCACGCCTTTGCTCAATCGATTGAAGACGGCGATGCTCCTCAACTCATTCGAGACCTCACCGGCGTGCTTCATCCTCTTCTGATTCGTATGCGCCAATCCCCAACCATTTGCATTGCCGCCATAAACGGCGCATGCGCTGGTGGCGGTCTTGGTCTTGCTTTGGCTTGCGATGCACGCATCGGTTCCCCAACCGCCAAGATGGCTGCCTCCTATGCAGGCATGGGACTCTCCCCCGATGGTGGCACCACCTGGTTGTTACCGCGATTGGTTGGCGATCAAACATCACGACGGTTCTTCTTTGAAAATGAAATCTGGTCCGCTGAACAGGCTGCGGCGCTGGGCGCCATCGATGCCATCGTCGAACACGATGGACTGATCGAAGCGGCGACTGCCATGGCGCTGCGTTGGAGTCAATGGGGTAACCACACCAAAGAAGCCACCAAACACTTGCTCGATGTCCAGTCAGTGCAAGACTTCGAAACACACCTCAAACATGAGCGAACACTGATCGAAGCAGCAGGCACCACTGAAGCGTTCAAAGAAGGCGTAGCGGCTTTCATCGAAAAGCGAAAACCTGAGTTTTGACACCTTTGAGTGATTCTTTAATCATACTTGAAGAAACCTTGACCGGATTTCTGACCAAGATTGCCTTTTGCAACCATTTCTTCCAACAGCGGATGTGGAGCGTATCGATCGTCGTTGAAGGAGCGTTGCAAATTGAGGAGAATGTCTCTCCTCACATCCAGGCCAACAAGGTCTGTCAGTTTGAGCGGGCCCATTGGATGCTTGTAACCGAGCACCATGGCCGTATCGATGTCTTCTGCGCTTGCCACACCGTCAGCAAGCATGCGAATTGCTTCGTTGCCAAGCACAACACCGAGTCGGCTTGTCGCAAACCCTGGTACGTCCTTGACCAAAATGGTGGTCTTGCCCATAGCAACACCTGCCGCTTCAGCAGCAGCAACAGTCGCGTCGCTGGTTGAATCGTGGCGAACAAGTTCGAGCAGTTTCATGATCGGAACTGGATTAAAGAAATGCATGCCAATGACCTGCTCTGGCCTGCTCGTGGCTGCAGCGATGCCTGCAATCGAGAGTGAAGAGGTGTTGGTGCCGAGAATAGCACGGGCTGGTGCCAAGCGATCAAGGTCGGCAAAGATGCTCTGCTTCAAATCTGGAATTTCAGGTACGGCTTCAATCACCATGTCAGCGTTGCCAACAGCTTCAGCCATGTCGCCAACGGCGTGAAGGTTTGCGGCCCATTCGGCCTTTTGCTCAGGTGTTGTCTTGCCGCGAGCGATGCCTTTGTCCCAGAAGGCGTCAATGCGAGCCATGCCGCGTTCCAAGCCTTCGGGAAACGCATCGAACAGGTTGGTTTTCCAGCCGCTCTGAGCGCAGACTTGTGCGATACCAGCACCCATGGTTCCGGCACCGATGACAGCGACTTCTCGAATCTCCATGCTTCATGCGAAGGGGGCGAACTTCATGATGCTTCCTCGCCCTTTGCCTGTTGGCTTTGAGCGAGTGCGACACCACCGACGATCAACACGAATGAAATGAGCAGGGGCACACCGAGTTTCTCATCCAGCAACAACCAGCCGCTAAAGATACCAAACGGTGGTACCAAGTAGACGTAGAGGGCGCTCTTTGCTGCACCGATGGTTTTGATGCCATCGGCAAACCAGACGTAGGAGATGACGGTTGAAAAGATCGCTAAAAACACCAAAGAGATCCAACCGTAGAGGTTCGGGTCTGGCCATCCAACATACCATGTCTCAACCGCAACCATCGGTGTGAGCAACAAAAATCCAACCACCGATGACCAAACGGTCAGTTGCAACGGTGAAAGCGATTCTGTTGCGTCGGGTGCGGGTGTGGTCATCGCTTTCTTCATCAGAATGCTGTTGCAAGCCCATGACAAGGCTGCGGCTGCAATCAGAAGATCGCCCAAAGCCCGCTCATTGAACGGGATGTCGACGTTTGGTGAATACAGGAAAAGAATCGTCACACCGGTGATGCCCATAGCCAAACCAGCCCCAAGTCGCCAATTCATGCGCTCATTGAGAAAGAAAATCGCTAAGAGAGCGGTAAAGAATGGATTGAAGGTGATCATCAAAGAAGCATCACCAGCGGCGGTGTACTGCATTCCGAACATGAAAAAGGCCTGGTAAACAACCGTTGAGAAAAACCCAATCAAAGCAATTCGTTTCCATTCACCCCGGGTTGGAAGCACCCAGTTGTTGGTGACCAACAGAAGCACAGCAAAACAAGCAATGGCAACCACGTATCGTGTCCAAGCCGCAACAAAAGGAGCCATCTCTGCGGCTAAAACTCGACCTGCGGGCCAACCGAAGCCCCAAACGGCGGCGACAAAAATGAGTTTGAGGTGAATCAACACGTGCTTCATTCAAACCGCTCCAAACCGAGTTGGAGCATGCGTGAACGTGGGAGACCTATTTCTGGTAAACCAGCGGCTGGAGCGTATATTTTCAGTCCTTCGAGGCGTGAAACATACAGCCCGTAAGAAGCGATGTCATCAGGGCGGTACGGCGTTGGAACGCCCATTTGCGTCAAGGCGTTGCACGCACCCTCTGAATAGATAGGGTAAATGTTGGTAGCAAAGTGCATCCATTCCGAAACCCGTTGTGCATCGATGTGATCGAGCGTCAACAAGTGTTCAAGCAGGCCGACATCCGGATAAGATACGGTTCGAAGCGTCATTTCGACTTCATTGGTGATGTCTTCTGGCCAAGCAAATGGGTCCCGTTCCGACCATCCATCGGCCACACGGATGTGGTCCAAGGAGGCTTCTGTCTGGATCGCAAACAAGGCTTTTGCGTAGCGTTCGTCATCGATGGTGTCTGCGACAAGTTGGGGAAGAGCTCGATAGAATTCTTCACACCGCTCAACGTTAATACCGTACAACTCAACAGGAATCATAGTCTCACTCCACAGAGAGATGCTCAGGCTTTGCCGCCGATACCGGAAGCGATGAGGCGAGGGGACATTGGCTTGTCAACGACCCATTCTTGCTTGAAGAGTTCTTTGAGGGTCACTTCATCTTCTGGACGAGCGAAGTGGTTGTGCATGTAAGCATCCCATTCTTCATCCGAGCCTGTGAAGAGATCGCCTTCAACAGTGCAGCGCTTGTTCTTGAATGCTCCAATGCTTCGTTGGAAGTTTTCGTGAGGAACATAGAGTTTTGTTGCACCTTCTGGAAGGTAACCACACAACTTTTCAACTTCACCAACGATTTCATCGTGGTAGTGACCGCGGGCTTCTTCGTTGAGTGTTTCCTTGTTCACTTCGACACCTGCTTCGAGTTTCTTACGCTCGTCCCAGCGTCCTTTAACGCCCCAAACATAGGACCAGTGAGCGGATGAAGAGGCATCGACACCAAACAGATCGTGCGCTGTGGAGACCCACTTGTTGATGTAGCGTTGAAGCAAATCCAACGGGATGACTTCTGCCTTGATGACACGTCGTAGGCCGTTGGAACCGGTTCCAAGGTGGAATGATTCTTCCTTGAGCATTGGGCCCATGGAAGCTGCAAGTGGCTTGAATGCTGATGTGGAAAGCATACCAAGTTGGAATTTACCGTCTCGGTCCACGAACATGGTGTAGCAGAAGAAGTCGAGCCAATGAGGCATTGGTCGGTTGAAAGCACCAAGCAATCGGTCACCATCTTGTGCATTTCGCTCAAGGAGTTTTTGTGCTTCACGTCGTCCTTGTTGTCCAAAGTAGGTCATCAAGAGGTAAGCCATTTGCCAGCCGTGGCGTTGTTCTTCAGCCATGATTCGAGCGCCTGCATAGCGGTCGTACGCTGTAGGAGCGGAAGCGAGGAGGTGGCGTTGTTGTTCGACGGATGCGAATTCTGTGTCGCCTTGAACTGTGATCATGCTGACGAGTGCGTCGCGCATGGTCTGTTGAGGCACCTGGAGGCTTCGTTCCCACTTTGGTCGACCAGCGTAATCACCGTACTCGATGACGTCGCCTGCCCGGTCCCAATCGAATTGAATCGAGAGATCGAAATCGCCCATCCAATCGGGGTTAAATCCAACACGCTCTTGCCAGTCGTGGAAGTTTGAAATCCAGTCTTCCCATGTGGTCGGTAGGTTGTCCATACCATCTCCTAGACCCCGGCCGCCTTATTGGCTTTGCGAACATGTTCGTACGAACGGATTACGGGCTTCGTTTTCTGACTTCATCTGCGAAGGCATGCATAACGGTTGATTCAATCCGTTGAAGTTGAGCGGACAGGGTTGATTTGGCAACTTCGAGTTTGGTTGCCAAAGCCGTCAGTGAGATACGACGAGGGACGTCGTAGAAGCCCTCTTGAGTTGCTGCATCAAACACCAGACGTTGCCTTGGCGTCAACAAACGAGAGGAGACGCCTCTGGTCGAGACCAAACGGTACGGGATCTGTTCCTCCTCAAACCCTGCGATCAAGTCCCTTACTTTCCCTCGTGCACAGGCAATCGTCCAATTCACCCACCCGTCGCGGACTTCAAACGGCGTTTGAGGAATCACGCCCACCTTGAGCAATGGTTTGAGAAAACCACCGCCTCCTGCGATGATGTCAACAGTGAACTGTTGTTTGTCGAAGGCTCGAACTTCTTCGATGCCGGTGTGATTGCCAACCGTAGCGACGATGTCTTCACTGCATGAGGCTTTAGCAGTACCCCGCCCCTTCCGCAGCGGCATGTGTTCATCGATGCGCAACACGGCCGAGGGGTGACTACGCGTCACATCACCAGCCCAATGCCCTTCAGGCAATCGAACCTCGATACGAACTTGCTGGACGCCCATGGAGTGAGGTGACTGAGGTTCCTCTTGAAGGTACTCGCGTCCTTCAAAGGTGACGGGTTGTTTCAATTCGGCGGACTGTACCGGATGCCACATCGATGACTTCACCAAACGTAGTGGTGGTTGTGTCACCCAAGAGAACACCAGGTAGGTAGCCATCGCACACGCCTGAGGCTGCGAAAATAGCGTCGTCGCTCTTGCACAAGTCGTGTGCTTCCCAAAGGCGGGTCAAATCATCGCCAACCATCTTCTCTGCTCGGGCTTCTTCATGCTCTGATCGGAACACTAAGCGACCTTCGAACACGCCGCCAAGGCCACGAATGGCAGTGGCTGAAATGACACCTTCTGGTGCTGCTCCGATGCCCATAAGCAAATCAAACGGCCCGTCAGGACGGGCTGCCCAAATAGCAGCGGATACATCGCCATCGCCCATCAGTTCAAGTTGGGCTCCAGTGGCTCGAATCTCTTTGAAAAGGTCGGTGTGTCGCTCGCGATCAAGGGCCACAACGCGAACATCGCTGACGGCTTTATCGAGGGCCGATGCTGTTTGTTCAAGGTTGTATGCAACCCCACCATCCAAGCTGATCTGGCCAATCAGTTCCGGCCCACCAGCAATCTTGTCCATGTAGCAATCTGGAGCATGCAACAGTGTACCACGGGGTGCAGCAGCAAGCACGGCAATCGAGTTTGGAGAATTTGAGGCACAGTTATTGGTGCATTCAAGCGGATCGACGGCTATGTCAATCATTGGAGCACCGGCGACACCGACCATGTTTCCTATTTCTTCACCGATGTAGAGCATAGGCGCTTCATCCCGTTCGCCTTCACCAATGGCAACACGACCGTCGAAAGGGACGTTATCGAAGGTACGGCGCATGGCTTCAACAGCCGCTTCATCGGCCTTGTCTTTTTCACCAAGTCCGCGCCATGCAGCACTGGAAATAGCGGCCTGGTCAACGGCTTCGAGGAAGTGGTGATAGAGGTCGCCGACGCCGCCCATACCAACAGACGAGCGCGCCCCATCCATCAATGAAACGGTTGAGGATGAAGGAGGACCCAACCGCCAAGTTGCACACGTATGCGCTTATTCTTGAGCGGGCGGGCTGTACTTCCACAGTTTCGAAGTCACCAAGCACATGATGACTATTTTTCCAAAGTCCCAAAGCAAAAAGGGTTCAGTGCCCCACGCATAGGCTTGAGAGATGGATACGCTGTACGCTTCAGCAAGCCAGAGTGTGCCAAACACGTAGACTGGGATCATGGCGATGGACCAACACAAGAGTTGAGCCGGCAAGTCTGCAATGCCTGCACGGTAGGATCGGTCGAGACCTTCTGCAACAATGGCAGATGCAAATGGGAAGGCCAACAGGTAACCACCAGAAGCGGCCAACACGCCTCCGCTGAACAACATGTCACTGCCACCGGCAAACACGGGTGCACCAAAAGCACCGACTGCGAGGTAAAGAGCGCCAGAAAGGAAGGCATCATTTCGGCGCAAATACACACCCGTCGCCAAGACAGCGAATGTTTGGAGGGTGAAGGGAACCGGGCTGATTGGGGTCAGGAAGGAGATTTGAGCGCACAAAGCAGTCAGTCCAGCAAAGAGCACCACGCCGACAGCTCGTTCATTGATGGTGATGTTTTGATCACGGAAAGCAAGGTGCCAATTCATCGGATTCACCAACAATTGCGAATTCAGCATGACCTTTCGAATCTTGGAGAGTTCTTAGTGCTTCATGCCAAAATGTGGGTGAATATCCCTGTCCATTGACTGAGATGGCCGAGCGAAGGGGTGCAAAGGTGAATTATTGAGTCCCTTTGAACTTCTCAAGAACAACGATGTCAGAGATCGATGTCCCTGGGTACTGCCCGTCATCATCTTTTTCGATGGATTTCACCATGTCAAGTGCGCACAGCAAACCAGCACTTACGCCAGTCAATGCTTCCATTTCAATCCCGGTTTTGTAGTGGGCTGAAACGGTGACTGTGCAACGGAGCGATGTTGTTTCCCATGACCAATGAACGGTGCAACCCTCAAGCGGGATTGGATGACAATGAGGAATGATGCGAGGCGTTTCTTTGACGGCCTGTATTGCGGCGATGGTCGAAGCTTCGAGCACGTCACCTTTGGCAACAGATTTGTTTTGAATCGCCTCGACTGAGGCTTGGCTGAGGTTCAGCACACCCGTGGCTGTCGCTCGGCGTTCAACAACAGGTTTTGCACCAATCTCAACAATGCCTTTGATTTCTTTGTCCATCGTTCATCCCTTAACCTAAACCAGCCTTCCAGGTTGCCCCTTCACTGGTGACTTCTTTCTTCCATAGGGGCGCCTGCTTCTTGAGTTCGTCGATGAGCCATTCGCATGCTTTGAAGGCCGCTTTGCGATGAGCACTGCCCACATGGATGGCGACAATTGGCTCTTGTGGCCCGACTGAACCAATTCGATGAGCCATGGCCACGCAATGAACCCCGAACGCCTCGATGGCTTGTTCGGCGAGCCCGTGGAGAACCGGCGTAAGTTGCTCCTGCCACGCATCAAATTCTAAACGAAGAACTTCAGCATCGCCTTCCATTCCCCGGGTGATGCCAAGAAAAGAAACGACTGCACCGCAACCGTCGAGCGGAAGTTTGTTTTTGAGCGCTGTTTCATCGAGCGCATTGGGCGCTTCTTCGATGATGATTCGTCCGCCCATGCATGAACGAAGGGAGCGCATCATTCAAACCTCACGCATGCATGGGTCCCCCATGGGCGAGGAGGCAGCCATCCACATCATGGGAGCGGGTTTGTCCGGTCTTGCCGCGGCAACCTTACTTGCCCGAGCCGGCAAGGAAGTCCATGTTCACGATATCCGAACCGATTCTGGCCAGCGTTTTGATGGCGACTTCCAAGCGCTGGAAAATTGGAGCATGGATGTCGATTTCTTTGACCAGTTAGCCGAATGGGGTTTTGATGCTTCTGAATTTAAAGCCACTGAATTCGATGTGGTTGATCTCATTCACCCTGACGATACAATCACTCAAGCCGTCACACCCGGCGTGGCCTACAGGATCGTCGAACGTGGAACCTCCGAACACACCATCGATCAAGGTTTCAAGCGCCAAGCTTTGGCAGCAGGTGCGCAAATCCATTACAAATCTCGGGTCAAGGAAGAGGATTGCACCATCATCGCCTGCGGTCCTAAAGGCACCTCAGCGGTCGCTTATGGAGAAATATTCCATACCGACCATCCAAACCACATTGGATTCCAACTCAATGACAAACTGGCACCAGGTTCGTATTCCTACCTCATCATCATCGATGGGATCGGCTTGATTTGCACCTGCTTGTGGCGCAAACAGAAGAAAAGTGATCGGTTCCTCAATGAAACAATCGCGTGGTATGAAGCACATTACCCGAACCTCAACCGGAAGCCAATCAAGCGTGTCGGCGGCAAAGGTGATTTCACCATCAATAGAAATTACAAGCAAGATGGACGGTATTACGTTGGTGAATCTGGTGGCCTTCAGGACTTTATGTGGGGCTTTGGTATGCGCATGGCTGTTTGGTCTGGTGTTCTTGCAGCCAATGATATCCTCGGCAAAGGCGACTATGAGGCGGATGTTCGAAAACACCTCATGCCCTATGTCCGCACAAGCGTCGCCAACCGATGGCTGATGAACAGAGTCGGGGACAGGACGTTCAAGATGATGTGCAAAGCATGGATGCGAAACCAAGCCAAACGGGGCGATGGTTTGATCTGGATTGGAAACTTATTCCGCCCCCGCTGGTACAAGTCCATTCTTTACCGCATCGTGAGTCCGTTCATGCTGCAAAGTGATCCAAAGGCCATGGGCCGTGGCGTTCGACGAATGCCGTTCCGTAAGGCACTCAAGCGGGATGCATGGGTGCAGTCAGAGGCAGCGGCAGCAATCGGAAAGGAATGGGATGCTGCGCGACGCAAAGGAGGCGCTACATCCTTCACTGATGATGCCGAAACCACCAATGACGAGCAATCGGAACAGGCGATTTCTTCTTAATACGAGCCCGTGTGGCTTGACTCATGGACGACCTCCACGGATTGACCCTTGAACCCATGCCTAACCGACTAGTCAACTACGGTGTCACGAACAACGGCATCGCTGTGATTGAACTCACTTCCAACTCTGCCGGTGCACCTCTTGAAGGTCCAAACGACCGTTCACCAAACACCTACACTCACGGCATGATGCGAGACATCGACGAAGCAGTCGTCCGTGCCCGCTTTGACGACAGTGTGACCTGCATCGTTCTGACCGGTAACGGCGCTTCCTTCTTCTCCGCAGGTGCATCGATTCAGATGCTTAACAGCGTAACACCTGGCTTCAAGTACAACTTTTGCCTTCACGCCAACGAAACACTCTCTCGCTTTGAGCAAACCTCCAAACTTGTCGTCTGTGCAATCAACGGACACGCTGTTGGTGGCGGACTTGAAATCGCTATGGCCGCAGACATTCGAATCGCTCGAAAGAACGCTGGCAAGGTCGGACTTCCTGAGATCAACCTTGGTGTGCTCGCTGGTACCGGTGGTACCGCTCGATTGACCCGCTTGATTGGAAAGGCCAAAGCCCTAGAAATGATGGTCACTGGCGAATTGATGTCCTTCGAGGATGCAGAAAGCTGCAACCTCATCAACCACATTTGGGAAGGAACTGCAGAAGACTTCCGCCGAGATGTTCTCGACTGGTGTGGTCAATTCACCCTCCCGAACAAGGCTGTCAAGGCCGTTGGAAACATCAAGCGCTCGTGCCAAACTGGCCCTGAGATTCCATTCGAATACCACCTGGCTCTCGAGCGAGAACTCCAAGCATCGTTGTTCAACAGCACCGACGCCAAGGAAGGCATCGCAGCATACGTCGAAAAGCGTGTGGCGAACTTCACCGGTCAGTGAAGCAGCAGTCGCTGTACATGCACGCCGGTGCGCCGGTGGATATGGTTAAAGTGTCGATTGCGAAGCCTTTCGAGGAAACCAAGGCCCTCATCAGTTCCATTGGCAGCAGGCAAACATTGGATCAAAGGCTAGCGTCTGACAAGATCCACTGCTAAACGCTTGCGCCCTTTGGGCTAGGAAATCAACACACCTACCAGAGGTGGTTCACTTCTTTTCTTGGTACAAGGTTCTTGCTTGGTTGACCCATTGGTCACGCTTGACACGTCCAGAAAAGAACTCGATGGCTTCGTTCACATCGGTTTCAAGCGTTGAAGTCATCTTGGAAATCTGAA
>Ga0308025_1000282_pt1 | contig 27900 bp, 14 predicted proteins | sample Neamet422_FD_201298 | JGI IMG/M metagenome (GOLD analysis project Ga0308025, IMG submission 201298) | Marine microbial communities from water near the shore, Antarctic Ocean - #422 | ecosystem: Environmental > Aquatic > Marine > Unclassified | place: Southern Ocean | collected 2014-10-03
GCAAACAATGATTGCGATTATTGCCTCCCACAAGATAAGGAATTGAGATTCTACATCAACATGGACATGATGGGTATTTCATGGCCGGCAATGAAATCAACCGGAGATCCATTCCCCTACCACGCTTGGTCTGGTCCTGATAATGATCCAACAATCGATGAATTAGCAATTACTGCAGTTCTCGACCATGTCCACCGCAATGTGCTCAAAGCCCCGATGAATCTGACCATTGATGGAACCTTTGGCGCAGGATGTGACCAGCATTGGGATGAGCATGAAAACCTCGTATTGGATGTTCATGAAGATACCTTTGGCCGTTCTGATCACGTCACATTCCGTGATTTAGGAGCTCAAACAATTTTCCATCTCGGCGCTTATGATGATGACTATGATGCCTACCATTCTCCAAGTGACACACTCGATAACATGGTGGCTGTTGTTGGAGGCCAAGATGAATTAGAGAAGTCAATTGAATTCGTCATGTGGGCAGCAATGCTGGAATTCCTAATAGCGGACCAAACACCGGAAGTCCGTAACGTCAATGCCTAGATTGAGTAGCAATACTCTCTTTAGATGGTAGAAGAAAGAGGGGAAGTTAGGTCGTCAAGCACAGCACGGTTCTAAATCGAAGCATAGATCTTGGCAACTGTTGAATCATCAGCAGAAACTTCAAAATTCGGGATTCAATCGATTATAAGAATTGTTAAGGTTCAATACATGGTTTCAATAACCAACAGTCTAAAGTCGTAGCATGGTTGAAGTCGATGTTGATGTTGACATGGACACAAAACCCTTGACGGCTCTATGGAAATACATCGCAGGTTCATCGCTGATTGCTTCGCTGTGCTGCCTACCCTCTGTCGTGCTGGTCATGCTGGGACTCGCTACTGTCTCCACAGGTGCAGCACTCTCAGACACACTGTATTGGGGTGGCGATGGGTTTGGTTGGTTTCGAAACACAATGCTGTTCATTGCATTTCTAAGTTTGATGGTTGGACTCGTGCTGTATTTCCGTAACCAAGGCATCTGCACCCTCGATGAAGCAAAAAGAAACCGACGTAAAGTCATCAATACTTCACTCTTGGTTCTCAGCGTAGCTTATTTCCTCTATCTTCTCTTCAACTATGTGATTTTGACAGAACTCGGTATTGCCGTGGGATTGCCGTGGGAATCGAGTCGAGACGCTTACCAGTTTTGGAAGTAATCAGGTTCCTTGTGATGTTGTTTTACATCCAATGCCCCAATCTTGTTCTTGCATCGCAATTCGAGTCGCATCTAACAGATCATCTTCTGGCGTTCGAAGATGAACCGATTTGTTGTGCCAAGCAAGTGAGATTCTCGCCCCTCCACATTCCCAATTTTGCAATTGGATTTTTGAATTATCAATTGAAATAATCTTCACACCTACTCCAATTGGAATTCGAATTTTACGTGGGTTGAGATGCATGCCCATTTGCATCGCTTTTTGTATAGATTCCTTGGAAGTCCACAATTCGATTGCTCGGTCTGGGTTTTGTTGCAACCAAACTAACTCATCACCACGCGCCATCATATCAAACGCATTCTTGGCAATTCCTCTGTCCGCCGGTTCGGCGTCGATGCCGACCGACCATTCGGTTTCAATCACAGCCACATACGCCCAACCTCCGGAGTGGCCAATACTGATTGATGGTAGGGGCGTGTTGACCCAAAGCCCTGGAAGGTAAGCAAGGACCGGAGCACGCAATTCAGTTCGGCGGACTTCAAGTTGCGATGGATCAAGCCCCCACCGCTCAAGCGCTTGAGCCAAAAGCCAACGGCCTGACAAGTGTTCAGTTCTCCTCTTTTCAACAGCAAATGTAGAAACTTCATCGACGGATGCCAACATTACTTGTCCCAGTTCAAAGTGGTCCACTGGACAACGTAAACAAAGAACTCGAACAGGAAGTACGTGAGGAGGAATGAGTTCCTCGATGTGCACGTTTTCACCTCAGCGTTCAAGCGAGAACGATTGATCTTCAGGGACCGGAGCCATACTCTTGAGACGTAAGCCCTTGAGAGCGAGTACTGGAGCGTCATCATCTCCAACGATGACGACATCGTGCACAGTAATTCCTGCATCTTCTACTGCAATTCGTAAACTCCGCATTCTGAGTACTTCATTTCGTTCGGGTACTCGTAACATCGAAGACCATTCGATGCCGACTGGAAGTGAAGAAAAGCCTTCGGATTCCATCGCAACAAGACCAGCATTTTGGAAACCTGCTTCAATAAGCATTGGAAGTGACTCCAAGAGAACGGATTCGCCTTCGGACTCCATGGCAAATTGGTCGAGCATTGGCAGTTGGTGCCGCATGAGAGCAATTCCATCTGCACCAGGCGTTTCAGCATCACCAATGCCACGCAGAACTCCTCCATGTGATTGGAAACGAGGCCCGTGGAAATAGCGTCGATAGATAAACGATGGAAGTTCGACTAACTCACCTAAAGCAGGTGTGCCGAGTTGTGGCAATGCAGCGACTTCAGATTGCAAAAATGGTCCAAGGTCTTCTCTGCGTTCAACGATTCGGACCACAGCTTTGTGATGTTCTCGTTCACCGAATACTTCTCCTTTTGAATTCGACAAATCAGATAGTAACCGACAAGCAATCCAGCTCATCTCTCCATCTCCCCGAATCAATTCCGCATGAATTCGGACAACCATTTCCCCTTTCAAGAGTTTCACTGGAAGGCCAAACGATACATCTTCAAACCCTGCAAGGCATGCAGAAGGACGCAATAAGAGTGCGTTTTCGGCAAACATCTCCAAAGCCATGACGCCTGGGTGATACGGCACTCCTTCGATTGCATGGTCTGATAGGAACGGATGATCGGCAACTGAAAGAGTCGTCTGTGTCGTCAAGGATTGCCGCTCATCAACTAAGAGTACCTTGTCGATGAAAGGGAAACGACAAGGGTCTGCAATGACGCCTGCCATCTCTGCTGGAAGGCGGAGTGGGGATTCACGGAAGGCATTGAAAGCATCCATAGTACCGAGATTACCACAGCCAAGTACTCGGCGTTTACCGCCTTGAAGTGCTTCACCAACAAAGATTTCAACACCTTTCTCTACAGAGATGGTATCGATTCCTGCAGCATCAAAGACTGCCTGGAAGGAACCTCGAGTCGCCATACCTACATCTCTCCAACCCGTCCATGCAATGGCAACTGCGCGGCATGAACCACTTGCAGTTAAACGAGCCATTTCTGCGTCAAGAATACTGTTTGCAGCGGAGTAATCAGTTTGACCGTTGTTGCCAAAGCGACCTGAGACACTGGTGAAGCATGAAGCGAAACGAAGGTCTCCGCCTGAGGTTTCAACGGCTGCCAAAAGAGACTGCCAACCATCAATTTTGACTCGTATCACTTTGTCAAAGACATTGTAATCTTTCGCGGCAACCAGCTTTGAGTCTTCGAGACCTGCTCCATGAATAATTCCCGTAATAGGTCGACCCAAAGACGAGCCAAGTTCTTTCATCCCTTCTGTATCCATCACGTCCACTGAATGGTATGATGCCTCGTTACCAGTTTCTTGAATCGTTTTAATCGTGATGTATACATCTCGACTGCGGGAATATTTTTGCCACGCAGTGTTCCATTCGACCATTGTGACCTTACCGGAGTCATTGGCTGCCATCAACTCTTCACGAAGAGCAGTCTTTCGTCCATTCAATTGCGCTTCAGACCATTCCACCCAAGCTTCTGTTTCTTCTAAAAGACTTGAACGGCCAAGTAGAGCAAAGTGGGCACCTGCGTTGAGAGAGTTGCATGCAACTCCAATGACTGAGGCTGCAGTAACTCCTGAACCGCCTCCGGAAACGAGCCATGTATCATCGGATTGCAAAGGTGTCATCTCTCCTTCAAGGTCTTCAGCAAAGGCTACCAGTGTCCATCGGCGACCATCACGGTCCAATCCAATTTCGATTTCGCCTCCGATTTCAAACAGATCGGAATCGATTTGTTCAGCGGCTTGGTCAGCATCAAGAATGAGGTCAGGATGAAGATCAAGGGCTCGCATTCGCAAATGTGTCTGTTCAAAGTAATATGATTTCGTCACACCTGATGCAGCACATTGAACTGAGTTGAAACGTTCACCGATGTTTCCATGGCGTCCATCCATTGCCGTGATTGAGGCAATAAGCCCATCTTTACGAGATGCAAGGTGCGCATCCAGGCCTTGTAACAGTGAGAAATAACCATGTGCAGATAAAGCGATTTGTGACGAAGGTTGTGTATCGTCACCCCATGAAGCCCCTGCGAGTTTCATAGGCGCCATGTGAACCAATCCTGCTACATCGAATTGTTCGAGTTCTTTACAGACCAATGCAAGATGCTCAGGATTTGCTGGATCTGCTCGATAGACAGTTCGACCTGCTTCTTGGTGACTTGACATATCTCGAATTTCACTCTCGAATCCAATACGCACTGCACGCATTCCTCGTGCTTCTACGCGCTGGCAAAAGGCTTCTGCAATTCCCCAGCCATCATCGGTAACCACGATGGTTCCGTCGAGTGATAACAATGAACCTGTACCCGGGCAGGCTTCGACTTCGACTTGCCATCGACGGCAATTCTCTTGGCGTTCCATTCCAACAGCAACCGGTGTAACAACTGGTGTTTCAGCAACTGGTGCTACTTCAGCAACGACTGGAGCCGATGGGGTTTCAACAACCGCACCTCCTTTCATTCGATGGATGTAGGCAGTAAAGTGATTCAATGTAGGATGGTCTGAAAGAACAAACTCCTCATCGACTGGGAGTTCAAAAATATCTCGGACATCGGCCATGATTTCTGCTTGCTTCACAGTATCAATACCCAGTTCACCTTCGAGATCTTGATCCAATTCAATGAAGTCATTTGGATATCCTGTATGACGTACAACGACTTCAATCAATTGCTCTTGAATATTGGAATCGGTTGCCAGAGGAGCAGAGGGTGTAGGAACAACAACAGGTTGAGCGGTAGGCTGAGTAAGAACCGGTGCTGGTGCTGTATTCGTAACTGGAGCAGCATCACCCTTCATCCGTTGGATGTAGCCAATCATATGTGAGAGGGTTGGGTAATCTGAGAGGACAAACTCCTCATCGACTGGTAGTGTAAATCGTTCTCGAATATCTGCCATGATTTCCGCTTGCTTGACGGTATCAATGCCGAGTTCACCTTCTAAATCTTGATCAAGCTCTATGAAATCACTTGGATAACCTGTGTGTTGAACAACGACTTCGACAACAATGGTGGTTAATTCGGAGTCATCGATAATTGCAATTACTGGAGTTGGTGCAACAGGTGGTGTTGCGATTACTGGTGAAGAAGACGTCACTGCAGGTGCAGGAGTTCTTGGCTGAACAACAGACGTGCTGCCTTTCATACGTTGTATGTACCCAATCATGTGATTCAATGTTGGATAATCTGAAAGGACAAACTCTTCATCAAGAGGAAGTGAAAACCGTTCTCGAATATCGGCCATGATTTCTGCTTGCTTCACTGTATCAATACCTAATTCACCTTCAAGGTCTTGATCTAATTCAACAAAGTCAGCAGGATAACCAGTATGGTTGACAACGACTTCAACAACTGAGTCCACCAAGTCCCCATCGGATTCAATCAAGGCTGGTGTAGGTGTTGAGGTGGGTGTGGGTACTACAGCCGCTGCAATCACTGCCGGGGCGACAGTGGCTATGACAGCGGGAACAGATACAACTCCCGATGTCATTTTTTGGATATAACCAATCATATGAGTCAAGGTCGGGTAATCTGAGAGAACAAACTCTTCATCCAATGGAAGAGAAAAGCGTTCTCGAATATCTGCCATGATTTCTGCTTGCTTCACAGTATCGATGCCCAATTCGCCTTCAAGGTCTTGATCTACTTCAACAAAATCTGCAGGATAACCCGTATGATTGACAACGACTTCAATCACTGTGGCTGTCAAATCAGAATCTGTTACAGAGGTAGGAGCTGCGGTTGTTTCAGGTTGTGGAACCGGTTCCACGACGACGGGGGGAGTTTCAACGACTGAGGGTGTCTGAGGTGGTTGAGAAACGGCAACTGAAGGTTTACCTTCCCAGGCGGCAGTGATGGGCCAAGGGTCTCCTTGTATGCCGCCATGGAGGTTATCATCACCATTGACATACGATACAAGTTTGTTATCCAGAATCCGCATAACAACATCTTCGGCGTTTGCAAGTTCACGGTTCCATGCGAGGAAACGTTGTCCATCGATTCGGTCTCCGACTACTGGCCATTTACGAACCAATGAAAGAGCCATTTGCGAACCAAAGCCGGCTGCAAAACGCAACCCATATTGAATGTTTGAATAGTCGCCACCTTTGGATAAATTGAGGTTTCCAAGTTCAGGATCTGTCTCTTTATGGTTGGCGATTGGTGGTATTCGTCCTGTTTTCAAACCGTGGAACATACTTGCATCTTCTATTCCAACGCCCATTGGGTGGCCTGTGAAACCTTTCGTATTGGCAATAACCAAACGGTCGGTACTTTCTCCAAACGTATCGCGTAAGGCACGTACTTCGGATTGCGCCGAGCCACCACGAGCGGGAGTGTATGTTTCATGCGAAAAGAAAACGGTGTTTGGGGCAATTTCATGGCGGTCAATACCCCATTCATGCTCCATTGAACCGATAAACGAATCCACAGTTTCAGCAACGTGGTCGACATCGAGTCGTGTGCCATGGAAAGCAGAATTGGCTGTACGAGTTCCAAGGAGTTCAGCAATGGGTTGTACACCACGGGCTTTTGCCTCGGAATGGCGTTCAACGACGAATGCAGCAGCACCCATGCCGAGAACTAACCCATTTCGACGACGGTCGAAAGGCAGCGCTGCTTCTTCGATGATGTTGCTTGTAGCAGCAGCACCCGAAGCAGCAAATCCGCTCCCGATCCATTCCCACAAATCCTCGCCGGTAACATCGTCTGCCGAAATAATCACGACACGGTCTACTCGGTCACTGTTGAGCCAATCTTCTGCCACACCAAAGGCTGCAGTCGTTGAAGCACATGCAAGATTAATCGTGGTATTTGGCCCACGTATTCCTGAATATTGAGCGAATTGTGAATGACCCATGTTGAGTGTCTGGAAGAGGTATCGGCGGTCGAATCGCCCCTCGCCATCATCGCCGTTATTGTTGGCGTGTTTCATGGCCATCTGAAGCCCAGGGAAACAAGATGCGAAAACAATCCCGGTTCGTTCTCGATGGTGTTGAGGCACCTGCCAATTACGAATTAAACGTAATCCACCTTTACCGATTTGTTCAACTGGAGTCAAGGGGATTGCAGCATCACGTAGGGCCAGAAGGCCAGCAGCAACAGCGAGTTGAGTTGTGATGTCCCAAGCGATGACCACCTTTGGGTCGATACCGAATTCTTCTGAAATATCAAATGCTGATTTAATGCCTGCAAGTTGAGGGATATCTCCGAATTCTGTCGCTTGCTCCATATTTACGGAGCCATCTCTGCCTTTTATGAGGCGGACAATATTCTTGTCAAGAAGGCGTTGTTTGTATTCATCACTCACTTCAGTAAGACAGGTTTCACCTCGGACCAATCGCTCGAAGGTATCTTCATCAAAGACGCGTTCCCCTCCCGGTAGGCCAAGTGAAACACCTGTAATCACATACGGGTCAGCATGACGTCGGTCAACATGACCAACAGAAGTAGACTGAGGAGATGAGCCAACTTCAGTCTTCGCCACCTGAAGTAGAGATGTTCTTGGTGCCCAACCCGAAGGTGGTGAAGTCACCCATTTCGTCAAATCTGCTGCTGTAACTGCTGCTGAAATATCGATTTGCGCATCGGTCTTTGCTTCACTGGCAATCGTTTGAATAACAGTAGAAACTTCGGCATCATTCATACCAAGACCAAGGCGGAGATTGACCATGCCGTTGCAAAATGCAGCAGGATAGCCACTGATGGCAGCAATACGGTCACCAATGTAAGCATTCTTGGCTTTCGCTGCTGCTACTTCAGGATCAACGGCTCTCTTGGTTGTTGATTGGACGACTACTTGCTGAACGACTGGCGCTGAAGCACCCGTTGAAGGCAATGGTCGGGACCGGGTTCGCAAATCCTCCATTTCAGTATTTGAACGGGTTGTAATCGGAGAGTTTTGATACGCTTCCAACGGACCAGCACGGAATGCTTCAGTCATAACCTTCGAATCATTTGCTGGCCATTGAGGTCGACGGCCTGCCAATGCTAAAGTCCCTAACGCAGCAAGGAATGTAGTGATACCACCTTGCTTTGGGTGGTTCGACATAATTGGCAAATGCGGTTGGTGTTCTAGAATTTGAACTGCAAACATCGTCAATGCTCGCTTCGGTCCGACTTCGATGAAGACGCGGGCTCCCGCTGCATACATGGTTTCAATTTGCGTTGTCCATTCAACTGCAGAAGCCATTTGAGGGGCAAGTTTCCCTAAAACTCCTGCCTTCGAATCTTCGCCTTCCATTGGATAAAATGTTCCATCAACGTTTGCAGTGATTGGGATTGAAGGCCAACGAATCTCGAGACTCTCAAGGAAACGGCGTAAGGGCTCATTCGCAGGTGCGACAATACGAGAGTGGAAGGCGTGCGATGTCGCCAGAAGCACACATTGGAAGCCTTTCTCTTCAAACAAAGCCATTGCTTGTTGCACAGGTTCAGTTTCTCCTGCAACAACGGTCATTTTCGGTGAATTTTTGTTGGCTGCAATAACATAGCCCTCAATTGAATCAAGAACGGATGCTACCTCATCATATGGCGCCATAACACTCGCCATCAATCCCTTGTCATCGATGACGACTGAACCCATTTCAGTACCTCGGGCGGCAGATGCACGTAAGGCACCATCCATGTCTAAAATTCCTGCAGACATCAATGCAGCATATTCGCCGAGAGAGTGGCCAGCAACCATATCAGGCATTTGCCCATGGTCGTTGAAGGCACGTTCAATTGCCAAGTCCGCAGTAAGCATTGCGGGTTGAGTGTATTCGGTTTGTTTGAGTTTATGTTCCGCTTCTGTTCGTTCCTCTTTTGAGAGATTTGAACGGAGAACGAAACTTGACAAACTCTCTCCATCGAGAACATCGACCATGGTTTCATCTGCTTGAGCCCAAACGTTCTGGACTGCACTGTAGCGTTGATGTAAATCATGTGTCATTCCGACATATTGACTTCCTTGACCTGGATACATGTGAGCCACTTTGGCCTTTGGATGGAGGGCTGGGTCGTTGGTCAGAAGAATGCCTTGCGCTTGTAAGAAGCTCCATTTTTCAGGATCACTCATCGCTTTGAGAGCCAAGGTGGTCCGTTTATGGTATTCAACCCATGAAGTTGCCACGATACACATTCGGAAGGCTTCAGAAGCATCGTATTCTGATGATGCTTCATTCAATGCAGAAGAGAGCCTCATTCCACGAGGGTCTTCATCAAAGTGAGTTCCTGAAAATTCAACTGCTTCTAATTTCGATTGGAGAGAGGAAAGGTCGCCAGCAGAGACCAGAAGAATCCCACCCTCCACCGCTTTCATTTCCTCGTGTGTCATCGAGGGAGTTGCAGATGCATCGAGGACAGAGGCTGCGTTTGATTCCCCAACATGTGTGGATTCAGTTTGGGAATAGGCAGCCCATCGCAAATCCCATTCTTGGGCTAATTCAGAATGGTACTCGGGTTCGAACCCTTCGAGTGCTACGTGATAATTGGTGCCACCAAATCCGAAAGCAGAAACACCTGCTCGGCGAGGATTTGTTTCAGGTCGGGGCCATTCTCGTGCTTGAGTTGGCACGAAAAAGGGGTTGCTCCCCCAATCTACTGTTGGGTTTGGAGTCTTGAAACCGGCCGATGGAGGGATGGTTCGATGGTGGAGCGACATAACCGCTTTGATGAGACCGGCAATACCTGCTGCTGCCTTCAGGTGACCGATTTGAGATTTAATTGAGCCAACGGCGACGTGATCCCCTGCTGGTTTCCCGCCCCAAAGTAAAGCGAGTGTTCCGAGTTCAGTTGCATCTCCAACTTTAGTTGATGTCCCGTGTGCCTCGATTAACTCAACGGTTGTCGCCTCATATCCTGCTTGAGAATAGGCACGAGCAATCGCTTGAATCTGACCCCGTTGACTTGGAGCCGTGATACCCTTGCCGCGGCCGTCTGATGAACCGCCAACACCACGGATAACGGCATGTACTTCATCACCATCTCGAATTGCATCCGAAAGACGCTTGAGGACAAACGCTCCAGCGCCTTCGCCCATGACAAAACCATTGGCCCCAGCATCAAACGGAGTTGAATGCGTAGCCGAAAGAGCCCCGATTGCACTGAATTTAGCAAAGGTTGGTGCATCCATGCTCCGGTCAGTTGCTCCAGCAATCATCACGTCGACTTGACGCATTTGCAGTAATCGGCATGCATCCATCAAAGTGGCAAGCGAAGAAGCGCATGCGGCGTCCATGGCAAAATTTGGACCTTGTAAATCGAGAAGGTTTGAGACACGGCCTGCGACGACATTCGCAAGTTCTCCCGGCATTGTATCTTCATTGATACGAGGTGCACCTTCTACGATCGAATCGATAAATGCAGCACTGTTTTCATGAGGCATACCCTGGGATTTGGCCAGTTCCTTCGTATGGTTTGAATAAATACGGATATTGGATAGATTTCGGTTTTCACCACCAAGAGCATTTGCAAAAGCAACTCCTGTTCGCAACCGGTCGATATCTTTGGTTTCTCCATCGTAGCCAGCTTGCTCAATGGCTGAGGCGGCGACTGAAACCGCCCATTGTTGTACCAGATCGATTTGAGTCAAGGTGCCTGGAGGTTGCCTCCAACGGCGCCAATCGAAATCATAGCCTTCGACAACAGCACCTATTCGCGCATAGGTGAAACCTTCTTCGATATCCCCTGGACCGCCTTCTCGGTAAAAATGCTCAATAGGGCCAATCCAACGGTGTTCAGGGATTTCCCGGATGCTTACCTTGGCGTCGATAATATTCTGCCAAAAAGTTTCCACATCTGGTGCATCAGGCATCAAAGCAGATACGCCAATGATGGCAATCGGTTCAAACGGACCTTGTTCAAGTCCGCCAACCTCCTTTCCTTTTCCATCTTTGACCATAGATTCACCTCATTTATTCGTTCATGATACTCTGCGGCACCATTGTGATTGAATAGCCACCATCAACGTAGATACATTGACCTGTAACGCCACTTGAAAGAGAACTTGCAAGCCATAAGGTCGCTCCTGCAACATCTTCTTGGCTGACATTTCGCCGCAATGGCGAGTTGGCTTCAACGTGTTCGAGAATCTTATCAAAGCCCGGCACTCCGCCTGCAGCGATGGTCCGTATTGGGCCGGAAGAAATAGCATTGACACGGTGGCCTTCAGGTCCAAGATGGCAGGCTAATTCTCGCGTCCAACATTCAAGGGCTGCTTTGGCCATCGACATGATTCCGTAATTTGGTACAAAGCGATTGGAGGCTGCATAGGTAAGGGTGATGGTTGACGAACCAGGATTAAGGTAAGGTAAAGCATGTTTCAAACATCGTTGAAGTGAGTTTGCTGAGATGGTCATTGCCGTGTTAATATCGCTGTTTTCAACGAAAAGAATTGGCCGATCGAAACATGCACGGGGAGCGAAACCAATGGCATGGATGAGAATATCTGCCTTCTTCCCGGGGTGATCTTTTTCAAAAGCTTCAAAGAATTCTCTCGTCGTAGCATCTTCAGCCACATCCAGAGGATAGAATCCTCCGATTTGAGGTAGTTTGTCCTTCAACTGGAAAATGCGGCTCATGAAACGCTTCTGATAACCGAGGTACAGCGTAACTCCTGCAGCCGCAAGTTGTTGGCAAATTGCCCATGCAATTGAGTCTTCACTGGCCACACCGAAGACGAAGGCTGTCTTTCCTTGTAATTTGAGCATAAATACACCTACCCAATGGGTAAGTGTTGGCCGTCCCACGCAACCTATGACTGTTACCTATGTTGTGTTGTTGAAGACCGTGGTTCAGCGACCCTCTTTTTTGAGCCGTCGTCTTACAATTCATCGAATAAATCGTCAAATTCATCGACTTCAGCGTTTTCTTCATCGAGGTCAGAAAAGAAATCGTCCAAATCATCATCGACATAATCTTTTACCGGTTCATCAGGCAAAATTATTGGTTGATTCACTTTTACTTGTGATTGATCTTTAGGTTTCTTGTTCGAAACAACTCGAACGAGAACGACGAGGAAAAGAAGGACCAAAATGGACCCACCTGCGATTGATGCATACATCAAATTGTCATCAGAGTTCAAGGAGCTTAAACCATCGATACCGCTTGATTGGCTGGATGATTTGATATCGAGTTGGATATTGATTTCACTGAAAGGTGCAGAATCATCAATTGTGCTTTGTGCACGGATGAGGAGTGGCATTCGGAGGTCTCCAGTCACTTCGGAAGGTGCCCGGATGGTGAGTGTTTTTACCGAAGAGGTCCCCTGATAATCTACGTTTTCACTCACGAACTTCCCTCCTGGGAAAGAGAACCCTGCAGCCTCAAGTTCGGCTGCATTGGCGAAAACAACTTCCAGCTTGTCATCAGCATTGCCTTTATTGGTAACTTGAAAACTAAACTCGATTTCATCACTGGTATCCATATAACGTGTCGTAACATCGGAAAGAAGCAACTCAACCATGCCGTAACTTTGAATTTTCAAATCGCCAATATGGGATGTATTCGCAACCCAAAACCCTTCTGGCAATTGGCCATATGGGAGACCATTCCAAGATTCGACCTTGGCTTCAATCTCAAACGAATGTTGAACTGTTGCTGGAATTTTGGTTTGACCGATAAAGAGGATTTCAAAGGTGTCTTCTTCACCTGCACCAAGAGTGAAGGAATCTTCACTCAAAGACATCTCGACCAAAACTCCATCCCATTCGATTCGAGTGATACTGATATCTTCACTCGATGAAGTAGGGTTGGTAACTGTACATGTCACTGACGCTTCTGGATCGGATGTAGGGTGAACGTCCATGACTGGATCGGAACCACAAGATAACTCCACTGCAGGGAGCGGTGAGCCTTGTGCTGCGGCAGGCACGACAAAGCATGGAGCCAGAAAGAGACTGAGGACGAGTCCAAGAATCAATGCCTTTCGAATAGATGCCACCTGTTGGCGGTGTATGCTTTCACTCATGAATGTGATGGCATTTTGAAGTCAAAAGCCTCGACTCGCATCAATAAACGCTTGGACCATACAATTCTTCAGCAATTCCTTGATGAGCTTTCCAAAGATATTCTTCATCTAAACCCGCTTCCAGCAATTGTTTTGTACGCTTTGGAACTGTTTTCGGACCCAATACTGCACCTGGTCGTCGTAGGTCGTCCATGTAATCGGTTTCTAAAAGAAAACCACGCGAGCATGACTCAACGGTTGACATCAATTCTTCAATCGCTCCTTTACCAATAAGTACACTTGGAGTAATGCCTTGAGTAATTGTTTCAGACACATTAGGTGGAGCGTAATGACGGACTAATCGGTTTTTATCAAGACCTGCTTTTTCGGCCATCGACGCTAAATCACGATACGTCGATTCAAGTTCACCTTCAACATGTAATTGTAAAGCCACACCCTCTTGGCGAGCCATGTGCATTGTTTCCAATAAAAGAGTGTTTGACAACTCCCAAATTTGCTCTTCGACTTGCCAATGTGGGCGCCCAACTTCACCAATAGCATGCGCTTTACCTTCGTGGTAGAATTCAACTGCAGCATCAATACTATCACGATAATTCTCCATCGCCCGTTCCGCTCCTTGTTCGCCAGATTCCTCCAACCAAGCCGCAAATTGGTGAGCGAATGCTGCAGGGTGCGGGCCAAGGACAACGCGGACTCCCAGTCCGACTTCCTTGCGTACCTCTTCAGCCATTTTCACAGTATCAGCATACGTCTCACTATGACCTTTCTTGGTCGTAGGGGGTGCGGAAAAGTCAGGGCAATGGACCAACACGACATCGGTACCGCCTGCATGTTTGAAATCACGAGCGGCTTCAAGAAAGCGACCATTTCGGTTCAAATGGAAATGATTGTCAAGTATAGGACCGGACCAATTCACATTCTCTTCCATGGTGGCCCTCATTCAAATGCTGGAGTTCATGCAATTTCAACGCATGGGGGAAAATCAGACAATGGCCTCAATTCGTATCTAGATGAAGAGGTTCTTCTCTTTCAATTGGTTTCTCCAATACACTGCAGCCATAGCCACGATATTTTGATGACGTGCATCTGGAACGATACAACGGCCATTTGGCCAAACATGAATCGTAAGGTTGTGTCTGGAATCTTCGAGAATACTGCATCCAAGGCGTTCATCATATACAGCGCTCCCTGCACCGAAGCGTCCGACTAATTGACTGATATTCAATGCTTGACCGAAATCAAAAGAAGCAATTACAGGTCCTAATTCCGTTTGCAAACCGGCATCACTCAAACCAAGGCGAAGCATCAATTCCTTTGCAGCAGCACGGGCCGCTTCAACACGGTGTGTCCCATGTACAGTAATTCGGCCTTCCTTGTCGATCACAAGTGTTGCACGGGGACTCTCGAGTACTTTGATGACTACACCGCTGGTTTCTTGACCACCGAGTTGTGAAATAACGGCCTGTTGGTCGATTGGAGAGGGTGGGATAAAACGAACTAAATGGTTTTCAATTCGAACTGCGATGGCTGTAGTGGTCATCCTCATTCCTCCTCTTGTCTATCGGGTGAAGTGGTATCTAAACTAATCTCCTCTTGTTTTGGAAGAGAATTCAAAGCATCGAGGATTGCATTTCTGTGTGGTAAATACAACGGTAGCAACAACATAGCATCGTCTCCGAATTCATTTCGAAGCGAAGCAAGTGCTCCTCGTAATCGAGCTGCAAAACGTAAATCACGGGAACTGCAAACTTGAGGCCCGACTACCCATTCACTCAAATCCCACCATGTTGCAGACAAAACTGCTGCTGAGCCAAAGTTACTGGTGACTCCTTTCGGTGGTTTTTGGGCATCAAAGATATTCTTTTTTACTCGTTTTCTCCACTTCCCACCAATTGAGATCATTCCAAGTAATTTCTTCCAATGGGATGCTGCTTTGGCTTCGAGAGTCAGGTGCTTATTCCACTCTTCATCATCTGCAGTTGGTTCTATGAAAAAAACTGCGCGCTCATGACGTACTGCGTTTCGATGTAACCGACGGGGTTCCGGATCTGGGAACCTACCACTTGTGACATCTTCAATCTGGGAAACTTCATCTAAGAATATTCCAAATGCGCCGCCTGAAATCAAACCATGAGAAAGATTCACACCTGGTGATTCAGCCTCATCTTTTTCTTCTTGAATCCATAGATCAACGACATCTGGCGATTCGAGTAAAGCCAAACCTTGCCAACTATCTCTTGGACGCATCGAGCGGGGGTAGACAATGGTCGGCAAGACCGGATGGAGCAAAATCTGGCCACCATCTGGGTCCTCCCATGCATGGTCACCCCATTCAAGTCGAGCGGGCACACAATTCACGCTCACTGGCTGTTAACCCATTCACGGAGGGCGTCAATACTCCATCCTTGGTCCAAGTAACCTTGGATTTCTTCTTGAGTCCATTGAGGGAATTGAGTCATTGCATGAGCCATTTCAGGCGATACATTTGCCGCAGGAGAAGAGGCTGGAGGTGGTCCGCTAATTGTCTGTGGTTGCCCTGGTAATTCGACATATGTTTTCCCGCCTTCTTCTTCATATTCATCGAAAAGGTCTGAACCGTCACCACGACGTGATAATACGAAGACAAGTGTTCCAAGCACTGCTACGGCGATTCCTAGAATCGCAAGAATGAGGAAAAACCCACTTGAATCAGAAGATTGACTCTCAACCTTAACGTTGAAAGATTCTCCACTTGCAGAGCCGTTGTGCAGTGTCTCACCGGTCGTGTTATCTGAAATGAGATAATACATACCAGTGGTTGCCAAAGTGAATTGCTGAAGAGTAACCTTCACCCAAACAGAGTCGCCAACAAGAATTTCTTCAGTATCGATTGAGCCTTCAAGCAATGGAACGCCGTCATTGATGACTGAGCGGATATTAAGAACCGTTGAGCCATCCATTGTTCCAGTATTCAACACTTTAATCTCCAATACCAAGTCTTGGCCAACTTCTGGTTTATCAGGTCTCATTACCACATCGGTAATGGCGAATGATGCTTCTTCATGAATCAGTTCATACAAAGATTTGTGTTCAGGGTCACTTGAGAAAATAGGCCCAATTCCGCCTTCATCTGTTGGTCCACCGCCGAGAATGGCTTGTGTTCCTGCTGAGTCAGTTGCATCAATCCAGAAGACAACATCGACGCTGTCGATTTGTGATGCTTCAGGAATCGATTGACCTTCAGTGATTGGCCACAAGTCGACACACTCTGCGGATGCAAAGTAAGAACCGCCACTTGGAGTGAGGGTTAATTCTTGCTCTAATGGCATATCGCCAAAAGTTGAACGATAGATCGGCCACGTGATGTTATTGGTTGGGTCTGTGTAGAAACTCCAAGCAACGGAAACATCTCCTTGGAACAAGGCTTCTTGTTCTTCAAGAATAACTTCGATATCCACGCAGCGGAAAGTTGATGTCGGCAAAACATTAGCGAGCACTCCACCATCACCCTTGCCATTCTTCAGAGTCCAGGTGTTCGAAACGACTCGAGGTGCAGTTCCATCAATCTTGAGGTTGAAGGTTTGACAACCGTACGATGAAGACGATGCACAAATTGCTGCAGTTGTATCAACTGCTCCAAATGGTAATCCTTCGACATCATTGCCGCACTCACCATCTACGCCCCCATCACCACTGCTCGCATCGAATGGACACAAACGGAAGGTGTAGGTGTAATCATTTGTCACAGGAGGTGCTGTGAGGTTGATATCAAAGGCACCACCAGTAAAGGAATGGTAGGTCACTTCACCAGGATACGCAATGTATCCTTTTGCTCCATCCATTAAACCGGGCTGGCGAGTAATTTCAAGGGTCAATTCGATTTCTGGTGTAATGTAGACTTCATTGAGAATCCCATCAAGGTAAGCATATTGACCTTGGAACGAGATTACGTCACCGGGATAAACAAAACCATTTCGAACGTCTTGCGTAATCGGGGCCATAAGATCGGAAAACAATGGAGTAATCATCAGGTTATTGGCTGAATCTGCTCGGAAATCAAGTTGGATACCATCGCTGTAATGCCAATCTTGGATATGGCGACCAGGAGCTGGAAGCATTCTGTAACGAGGATTGTCCAGGTCTTGCATATACAATACTGGGTTGTTGAGGGAGGTTGTAGCACCGGGTAGTCCCCATGTCATACGAATTGGTAAATCCAAGTAGAAATTAGATTCAAAGGGGTCGATGAGGGCATTGCCACTCATTCGTAGTACTTGCGGTCCATCGAAATCACCGTCTTCGAAAAGAATTTCGATGTATGGGCTATCGGTCCAAGCGGTATTGTTTCGGGGGAAATAATACACAGTCATATCATCTCGGTCATCAGCTAAGTCGATTCGGAAATAACTAACATCTCGCCAACCATTGTCATCATTTGCTTCGACGATGAGATGATATTCATTACCGGCATACATTGTATGATTCCATTTTCCGTTGTATTGTTGTTGATTCGACTTCAAGAAACGACTGTCTTGGGAATCATCGATGAAGAAATTCCGAATCACTGGGGATTTCGAATTCATCGAAACATACGTGAAATGGTCGTTCTCAAATCCTGCAGATCCACCGTTGATTGGGTTTCCTGCCTTATCGTAGCCTTCAACCCAAATACTGACTTTACCAACAGGGTCTTGGCCAACATTCGCATAATCGTTGTATATTGCAGAATAATTGGCAAAAGGTGCAGCACCATCGCTGTTTGCGGTTACGGTGATGTATTCATCAGCATCAGCTTGACCGTTTGAATTGCTGTCATGGTCGTATTCAACCCAAATCTTCAGGTCGAGGGATTCTGGAGGATTTGGTAAATCGCTCGCATTCAAACGGATTTGCTGGTTTGCAGAGGGAACAACCCATGTATCGTCAACCATAACACGCCAGTTGCTGTCAAGTGATGGGTCTACTTGGCCGTTGAGAATACGGACATCAAGCAAGTTAGGATCGAGTGTGTCGATTGAGAGGTTAAATGGAATCCCACACGAACTGTCAGGCCGGTATTCTGCAGCTGGGCAGAGGGTGTCGCCACCTTCGTAGCCATCGATACGGAAACGGTAGGTGTCCTGTCCTGCAGCCATTCCAAGGTCAATAGCCCAGTTGAAGTCACCGCTAGGGACTCCAGATTGGTTCGCAACTGGAATCCATTCAAAGGAGATGTTTCCACCGGTATTATTGATTGTTTTTTGTTCAAGGACCATGAAATATCCACTTGGATCCGGAGAAATTGATAAATCTTCGAGGCGGATTGAGCCAACAACTGTTACTGTTTGACCTGTGATTCCATCATCAAGGTCTTGAGAAACACCAATGTTATTGAGAACTTGGAAGGATGTAATGATAGCATCGTTTTCAACAGCATTCCCACCAGCTGGGGCGAGTAAGGTCGCATCTGGGAGTCCATTGACTCCATTCGATGCAATGAGGCCTGAATAGATACGCACTTCATCGGTATCCTCCCAATTTGAATTTATTACAAATCGCCAGGTGATTTGCTTACCATCGCTGATACTGAGTACGCTCGATGATTCAAGACTGAGTAGATCATCTACATCAGATGCTTCAGAGAAGAGTAAAGCATCGCTGTAACTCAAAACGACATCGCCTGTTTTCGATTCAAATGTCAATGTTGCTTCTGCCAAACCTGCACCTGTAAGTGGGCTGACTGTATGGGTAGTCACAATTTCATAGATTGCACCGTTTGGGTACAATCCAATTGGATTACCAACCAAACTTATGGAATTATCATATCCACTTGAAGTGGAAACTTCAAGGTTGGAAAGAGTAACTCCGCCACCAATTGAACCAGAGACCTTCAACTCTACTTCTGCAGTAGAACCACCATCCCACAAAGCGACACCTTTGTTCAATTCACGGTCTAAGCCATCTGCGTTGCCGATTGAAACTGAATAATTATACACGACATCAAGATCTCGGACAATCATTTGAGCACCAGTGGAGGCATTCGGAGAGTCGACTTTCAAGCGGAAAGTGTGCCATTCATTTCCATATGCATCGTAATGGCTAATTGGGATCAAAGCATTCGAGAGAAGGGAATTGAGTGCTCCCTTCATATCAATTGTTTCACCGACATACTCTGGGAAGAGGAGGGTGCTGTTCTCGATTGAACCAAGGGGTTCTTCTTGAGTTCCAGACAAAAGAGTAAGATCGAATCCTTCTATGGGGTCATTATTCGAGTATATTTCGATTTGGTCAAAAGCAAAGTCTACCGAGGTGACTTCAGCTCCCTTGGGGAGCATAAACATGGCACCTTCTGCAGCACCGCTGCTGTCAATGGTGAGCGTAGAAGAGGATTGGCCGAAATTAATATTATTAATCTTGCTTTGTAAGAAATTTGTTTGTCGGCCAAATCCGCCAAAGGCAGGTTCATCAAAGCCCCAGTCAATTTGTCCATCGTTTGCAACATCTAATTGAACGTTTTCAGTATGGTGACCAAATGTCAAATCAAACCAAATACCCCCAACATTACATGGGCTTTGATACGAAATGAGAGTCATGAAACCGAACAAAGGTTCCGAAAGAATATATTCTGTACCACTTTCCAATCCTGCGAGACTTTCACCACCGAAACCAATAAGGCTTACGCTGGGGATTTCAGAACAATCATCTTGAATCAAAGGAGTAATACGAGTGATTGGGCGATCGAAATTACTTCGTTCGAGTACTGGAGAATAGGTGGTATCTGTCAGAAGAGGTGAGTAAAGCATTGGCATGCCATTACCTGGCGTTTCCCAAACTCCATCGACGATCGTATCCATCCCGTCAGTTTGATTGAATCCTGTACCAACCCGTGTTCCGATGCTGAAACCGTGGAATACAGGTGAAGAGAGACGGCTAGGGCCGGAATTGAACGTCAATTTGAAATTGATCGAGGGGTGCATTGTTGAATTAATATCCCAAAGTTCGATTATTTTTCCTTGGAGATTTGTCATGGTTTTTCCATTTCGGTCAACGACAGTTAGTCCTGTTGCAGAATCAAGAACTTCAACAGAAAGAGTTGCTGAACTGGTCGTCTCGGATTCCAGAGTCATGATTCCGAAGCCATTCGGTTGATTATCACCGCTTGAAACAGATGGTAAGAAGCCATTAATGGACATATCTTCAGATTGTGGCAATGGTTCACCAACACGGAAGTTATCGATATACCATCCTGCCTTTCCACCATCACTTCCTCCGACATTGTTGTCTTCCATAATGAAACGAAGTTGGATGTATTGACCAACATATTGAATTAAATCAACGGCAACGTTTCCCCAACCAGTTGGATTTGACACCGACGTAGAAGATCCAGCGAGTGCGTAATCACCCTGGCTGATGCCTTGGCATCGTGAATCGATTTGACCGGCATTTGACGAACCAGCCCCTCTTGAATAGTATCCGTTACCATATCCTACGCCAGATGAATTCGAAAGATCCACATCAATCGAAGAAAAACCAGCAGGGTCGCTGTCAACAAAATCGTCATTGTATGAGGAACGGATCTGTAGATAAGCACAATCTCGATAGTAAACTGGAGGGTTCGTACCCGAGCCCGTCTCCATATCAAGGTCATGCCATGAGTCGAAGTATGCCGCGTGATTTTTCAAAGAAGAGTCGACAAAAATCGAGGCTGAAGTCATACGGTATACAATGCCGTTTTGGCCAGCCGCTTCATTGGAATAATCATCATCGGTCAATCCAGTACCCCAGCAATAGGTTCCACTTGAACAGTCTGGGATATTGGTGTTTAGCCCTACAGTTGAAGCATCAACTGGCCCGTGGTCCCAACCGAATTGGTCTTGAGTGAAAGCACGATGGTCGAGGAAATCAGCTTCAGTTTCTTCGAAGTCTGTAAGGAATCCTTCTGCCTTCAGTCTGACTGGAACAGCGTTGGATCCTTCTTCGTAAATGAAGTGGGTGGCGTTGGAGAATTTTGTGAGTTGATTGTTAAACATTGGATTCCAAACACGCGGCATTGTTTCGAGATCGACCCGAGTATGCGCACTGTGTTCAATCATATTGGTAGAAATATCCAATGAAGCACTTGTCACAGTTTCGGCAGCAGGAAGGTGAATTGTGCCAGAGTTTGTATCGACAAATGCAGTGCCATCTCGCAAATCAATATCTGTGGTGGCGTTTCCGTTTCCAAAAGTAGTCACGTTTGCAGCTGCTGCAAATGGTGCCAATACCATCAGGATTACAAGGAACAATGGGGTTTTCAATCGTTGATTATTATGGGTCATAGACTCACCTGTTCTCTGTCCGAGGATTCCTTCACCTATAATCGCAACGGACTCATGCCCCATGAGCCCCTCCTACGGAGGGGTATGAGAACAACTGAGATTCAAAGTTCAACGACTCGTCTTTGACACCAAGCATTCTGTGTAATTTGGTCTAAACCACCGAGTCGGTTTTCGCTTTTTTCAAGCCATTCTAAATTGGCAATTGTAGTTGGAAGCGAAGGCCCAAGAGCATCACATACCTCTGGCCCGATACTCAGTTCAAATGTTCCTAACGCTTGAGCCATGTGCATAATTGAGGTTTTGTCAAATCCCAATAACGGCCTCAAAACCTGGAAAGGCGTAACTATTTCAATCGCTCCGAGATTCCCTAATGTTTGGGATGATACCTGACCAAGATTCTCTCCAGTCAAAATATGGGTTGCATTAACCTCTTTTGCTGCTTGACCGGCTAAACAACTGAACAAACGCTTCATGTGAATGAAATACTCTGTATGGCACCATTTTTCGGTAAACAAGGCCAATTGTTCTGCGACTGGCACAACTGTTAGTTTCCTTGAGAGTTGCCGACGTGCAGCATCACCGATAGGGCCTTCCATTTCTAGAAAAAAGCGCAGTGCTGCTATGGTTTTATGCTCTGCTTCAGGCCCAGTAACCGGTTCTTGTGTACAATGAACTGGATAAATCGTCCATCCTTGCTTGAGCATTCGTGCAACTGCAACAGGTGAATCGATGCCACCGGATACCAAAGCAATACACACTTTATCATCCACCATAACAGGTGCCACGCCCTCAAGGTCAAGAAACCACCTCTTGACTGGATGAACTCCGCATGAGTTCTTGAGGGAGAACCCCGTCGCACATCCATGGAACCTTACTCGAAAGAACCCGCTATGCTCATTGAGCATGTTTTTCCCGGTGACACGAATGCATACGATACATTATTCGGAGGAAGGTTACTTTCTTTGATGGATAAAGCCGGTGGAATTGCCTGTGCAAAATTTGCTCACCGTGAATTTGTAACTATTTCTATCGATGCTTTGACATTCATTGCCCCAGCACGACAGGGCGACTTACTCGAGGTGACTGGACAAGTTGTTTTTACCAGCAGTCATACCGCATGCACCAAAGTTACTGCAGTGGCCGTCAATAAGGCAAATTGGGAAAAGAAGAAGATTTGTGAAGGGTTCTTCTTTTTCGTCGCTATTGATTCAATGATGCGCCCAATTCCAATCCCGCAATTTGTTATTGAAGATGAATCCGAACAAGAGGATTGGGATCACGCAAAAAATATCCGTGAACAGATGTTAGCAAAGCGGAAGAAGTGAATTTACCCCTACCTTCATGTGACCCATATTGGTGGACGAGGCATGCCTGTCCTCAATATCGCTATGATCGGAACCGATGAATTGGCTCGAGAAATTGCGAAAGCAACAGACCAAAGAGACGTTCATACCTATGTCTTCAAAGAACCTGGGCAAGACGGACCTCGAATACTTTCTATTATTCGCCCGGCGAAATATCCCGAACGTCTCCGTCCTTTTTTGAATGCACTTTCAGCCGCCCGTGTCGGCCTTCTTGAAATCACAGGAGTCGATGCGACTCTCGGAGAATCTTTGGTCGCTTTTGCCAGCGCCAATATCACCAAAGGAATTGCTATAATCAATGCACCAGATGGAGAATGGGTCGATGAAGACCAAGTCAAAATGCTGTTTAAGCAAGCAGGCTTGGGAGACTGGACTTTCGGTTCAATGGATGGTATTCAATTGCGCAACACTTTGTATCAACACATGGACGATATATCGGAAGTGTTAGCAGCGAACGCAGCGGCACCTCTGGTGATTCCTGTCGACCAACATTTTAACGTCAAAGGAATTGGATTAGTCGCCATTGGCTATGTTCAATCCGGCACGGTTCATGTGCATGATGACCTGATCTTACTGCCTGCAAATGGAACTGGAAATGCCAAATCTTTGCAAGTAATGGATGATGATGTGGCTGCAGCTGTAGCAGGTGACAGAGTTGGACTTGCTTTACGCAATGCTAAGGAAGAACATTTGGGTAGTGGGACTCTTTTGGTTCGACCTGCGGTTGAAGATAAGAAAACAAACACCAGTATTCCTCTTGCAGTTGTCGCTCACAATCACTCAACAATGAAGTTGAGTCGGTCTCCGTTCCAAAAGCGAATTCTTGTTGAAGGCGATGTAGTGCACGCAAGTGTCGATTTACAATTCGTTGTCGGACGAGTAGGTGCCGTCAATGGAGAGGACATGGAAGTGGTTTGGGAATCACCGTTATTTATTCGTAGAGAGAATCCAGAAGCCACCCTTATTGCTCAATTGGATTCAAAGCCGCGCATCATGGGTAACGCAATACTTACCCTCTTTGATGAGTAGTCGGCGTAGGAAAAATGGTAGGATTATCGCCACTAAAATACACTGAACAATCGGTGGTTTGATAACCCAGCACAATCGGTTTACGCGCTGGGATGCGCATTAATGTTCAGGATGAAGGTCCTGCAAGTGTAGAAGACCATGAGGTCTTCAGAGCGTTGCACTTAGCAGGTTCGGGTAAAGTACGAGCTTCAGTTGATGAGCGTATGCTTTCTCTTGAAACTCGACGAGGCCACGCATTGGATTTGCGTCTCTCGAATATAACTCGAGTTCACCACCATCATACTCGCCTGGTCCCCTTTACATTTGCACTGTTTGGATGTGGACTGATTTATGTCGCCAGACGTATATTGATACCTGATACGCTGCAAATATTGACTGGAGTCTTGGGTATTGCCATGATCATAGGTTGGCTCGGGACTCGAAAACCAACACTTACTCTCGATACAGAAGTAGGAGACTGCCATACAATCACCGGAAATGATGCCTCATTGATGCGGTTGTCCACATTACTCAAACGCCTCGAAAGTGGAATGGGGCTTGAAGAAGCCAGAATCGGTTTAGAGATTCTTGATCGTGACATGGAGTTTCCTCGTACTGCATTGCTCAATCTTCAAGATGTTCCTGTCGAACCCGTTCATTTGAATTCACCCACATCACTTGCATCTTTCCTTACGGATGAACTTCAAGAAGATGAACATCCCAACTCCGTCAGTTCATACAATGACTTGGATGAAAGGATTGAGTTAGATTTTGATGAAACTGAAAATTCGGTTGCTGACAGGATGCATGGTCGAAACAGTACAGATGAACCGGTTCGTCCAACCATGGAACATGGACTTTTACAACGTGGAATTGCAAATGCACACGATCGTCGTTATTCCAACGGGGCTTCACATCACCAACACATACAACATAATCAGCCTCCGACTCAGCAATTTATTGCTCACCCTCAGACACCTCAACCTGCTTATTCAAACCAATCACCAGCATCTTCCTACCACCACATCGCACAGGCGACCAATGCCGATATGCCTCAGGAATATCAATCACCTCAACCGACTGAAGGACCAAGTATGTTCATGCCGAGTTTTGTTGGGAAGGATGGGGCTCATGTCCCGAACCATACTGTATCAACTCACTTGGAAACGCATTCGGATTTTGAAGGGTTCCGTTCACCTGATGCCATCCTTTCGCATTCTGAGACGGTAGACCAATCCTCATTGATCGAGAAGGCACGACGAGAAACCCCCGAGATTCCAGTTCTTCAAACTCAAAGGAAACCACGAGTCCAAAACATGAACAGTCGATTGCGCCCAAAAAGTTCGACTCACCCCGAAACTCGTCTACGCCCGAAGGTTCGTTCCAAAACAGGCCAAACAAACCGAATTCGCGAAATGGTAGCCCCTGCAGCAGCTCAACTTTTCGAAAACGCAACAGGTTTGGCAAGTCGATTGCTCAATAGCCGTACTCCTGCTCATCGAAGCAGCAGTTCCTCTTCAACTCAGGAACTTCGTCAACGTTCGGCTAAATCTCATCAAGCAGAATCGATTGAATCGATTCGTAATTTAGCTGTAAGTCGTGGAGGGAAATTACCTGACCAAGAAGTTCAATTTATGCTTGCACGTATGGAACGTCGCAATACTATTGTAGAACAAGAGGCTCAAGAAATACAAGTCTTGGCGCCTTTGCTTGATGAGATCTCGTTCGATGAACTCAAAGACAGTAAATCACACCACGCAGAACATGCTGGAAAAGCAGGCCTTCCTCGTATCGATCTCTGAATCAGTTGAGCATTTGCCTAAACATAGACAAGCGTTGATTGTATTGTTCTTCAGTCATTGAATGTAAACCTTCGATACCAAATGATTCGAGAGTGAAACTTGCACTTACCGTTGCAGCGAGTAAGGCCTGTCGTAATTCATCTCGACTCAAAGCACCGGTACCTGAAGCCAAGTGAGCTGCAATCGAACCTGCGAAAGTATCACCACATCCAGTAGGGTCGACCACTTTCTCAGTAGGGAATGCTGGAAGTGAAATAATGTCAGACCCATGGAACGCAATGACTCCGTGTTCACCACGCTTAACGATAAGAGTTTGAACTCCAATCATTTCGATAACTTTTCGAGCAGCACGAATCAAATTTTCATCATCTGCCAACATTCGGACTTCACCGTCGTTGATGATAACAAGATCAACCTTTTCCATAACTTCAATCAATGAATCAAGAGCGATATCAATCCACAAATTCATCGTATCAAGCATTGAAAGACGTTGAGGGATCGCTTGTTGAAGAACACTCGCTTGGAGAGCAGGGTGGAGGTTGGCGCAAAAAGTAATTTGAGGCGATTGATGTGAAACTGGAACCTTTGGTTCAAAGTGCTCAAACACATTGAGGTGTGTTTCATGAGTTTGTGCTTCAGCCATCGTACCGTGATAGGAGCCTTTCCAGCGAAACGTCTCACCCGCTGCTGTTTCGATTCCACGAAGGTCCAGACCACAATCGGATAGTAGAGTCCGGTCTTTCTCTGCAAAGTCTTCACCAACAACGCCTACAAGTCCTACGTGCTCAAGTGAGAGACGCTTGGCATGGAATGAACATGCAAGACCAGCATAGGTTGCTGAACCACCTAAGGCATCATTGACATGACCAATCGGAGAAGCAACACTGTCGTAGGCAATACTACCGACGATTAATACATCCATAGTAAGGCCAGCGGAAAACGGTACTTGTCCCTTTCGTTTCATCCAAGTGCTCATCCGAGTAGCTCTTGATGCATGTCAATATATTGAATCGTGATGTTTTGTTGAAGGAAATCCTCTTCATCCATTATTCTTCGATGAAGGGGTATCAAGTGTTCAACACCCGTAATTACAGTTTCATCCAAAGCGGTTCGCATACGCTTCACTGCATCCTCTCTGTCCTTCCCCCAGACCAAGAGTTTGGCTAAGAGTGAATCGAAGCAACCAGGCATTTCGTATCCTGGGTAAGCGTGTGTATCAACACGAATTCCATAGCCTGAAGGGAAATGGCATTCCCAAAGGCGACCAGGACTTGGAATAAATTTACGCGGATCTTCTGCGTTGAGCCGGCATTGAATTGCATGCCCTCGCAAAACAATATCTGCTTGTGTAAGAGGAAGAGATTCGCCTTGAGCAACACGTATACCGAGTTCAACCAAATTGTAACCGGTGATTAATTCGGTTACTGTGTGTTCCACTTGAACTCGGGGATTGACTTCAAGGAAGTAAAAATCACCATCTGCGTCACGTAAAAATTCAAAGGTTGCTAAGCCCTTGTAACCGACTGATTCTGCACCCTTGCAAACCAATGCGCCAATTCTTTCGCGCTCTTCGTCACTGAGCCAAGGACCTTCTTCGACCAACTTCTGATGACGACGTTGAATCGAACAAAACCGCTCACCGAAATGAATGGCCTTCTTCCCGTCTCCAAGAACTTGAAATTCGATGTGTTGGGCGCCTTGTATATACTTCTCCACGAAAACGCGTTCATCGCCGAAAGCCGAACGGGCTCGTGATTGGCAGAGTTTCAAAGCGTTTTCAAATTCGTCAGACTTCTCGACGATTTGCATACCGATTCCGCCGCCACCTGCTGCTGCTTTAATGATGACTGGGTAGCCAATATCCTCTGCTAATGCAGATGCAACTGCAGCATCAGAGATCGATTCAGATGAACCTTTTGCAGTTGGTAATCCTGCGGCTTCCATTGCTGCTCTCGCTTCGATTTTGTCGCCGAGTAGGGTAATCACCTCTGCTGATGGACCAATGAAAGTGATGCCTTCTTCCTTCAACCTGCGAACGAACGTTGCGTTTTCAGCAAGAAACCCGTAGCCAGGATGTACTGCATCACAACCCATCTCTTTGGCAGCATGGATCACTGATTCGATGTCGAGGTATGTATCTAATGGATTTTGTTTGTAGTTCGCATAGGCTACATCTGCAAAACGAACGGGGAGTGATAACCGGTCCTCTCGACCATGGATAATAGCCGCTTCAATACCCATATCACGTAGGGTTCGAAGTA
>Ga0308025_1000288_pt1 | contig 27801 bp, 14 predicted proteins | sample Neamet422_FD_201298 | JGI IMG/M metagenome (GOLD analysis project Ga0308025, IMG submission 201298) | Marine microbial communities from water near the shore, Antarctic Ocean - #422 | ecosystem: Environmental > Aquatic > Marine > Unclassified | place: Southern Ocean | collected 2014-10-03
GGAGCACGCCTGAAACCGAAGGACATTCATCTGCTTGGTAGCCATCTGGATTGTCACCGAAACCATCGCTGTCGAAATCAAGCCATTGGGTTGATTCAAGCGGGAACGCATCGGCCGAATCATCCCAGCCATCGCCATCGGTATCGGGGCATCCGCTGACTGGATTTGTTGAATTGCCCCAAGTGCCGGGGCAACCATCGAGGACCAAACCTGCACCATTGTTGGTGAGATCTTCGTCTGAAAGATTATAGAAAGAGGTCCAGACATCCGGGTAGCCATCGCTGTCGTTGTCTTCAGCAGCTGCAATGTTGTCTGGGAATTTATCAGGGTTTGTGGCACTGTCTGAACTGTTATCCCCGTAGCCATCGCCGTCAGAGTCAGTCCATTGCGTTGAATCGAATGGCCAGATATCCGCACCAAGGGTCACATTCCATTCCAAGAATGTCCCCTCACCGGAGGGGTCTGAAGAGCCATCAGTATCGGAATCAAGGCAACCGTTTCGGTCTCGCCATGAAGCGCCCCAATTCCACGGACAAGCATCACCGGTGACGGTGTCGCTTTCGTTATCGCCCCACCCATCGCCGTCATAATCGGCGTACTGAGAGGGGTTGAACGGGAAGAGGTCGCCTTTTGGATTGTTTGGGTCAAGGAGGGTAGCACAACAGTCTGGACCGGAGTTGTCCCCGTATCCGTCGCCATCGGAGTCTTTCGATTGCTTCCAATTAAGCACGAAAGCATCGCCTGAAAAGTAAGTTGCGTCGTTGTCGGACCAACCGTCTTGATCGTCATCTCGACAGCCCAATCGACCGAGCCAAGAACTTCCAACATCGCTTTGGCAACCATCAACGGTATCTGCATAGCCGTCAGCGTCGTAATCTGAACAACCGTAAACGTAGAAGGAGGAGGAAGAGGCGTCGTTGACGCAGGCATCCGCCATTGGACCTGCTGCGTTATCACCAAAGTTGTCGCCATCGCTGTCTGCCCATTGATTGCCGAGGAGTGGTAGGTCATCGACTAAATCGAAGATCAAGTCGCGATCGGTGTCCAGATACAAGCGCAACACGCCAACATCATCGAGGATGTTGTCCCACCATGCAAGGTGAACGGTCCCGTTTCCGTCAGTTTGTGCGCCAGTTTGGCTTCCTGCAGCAAGGTATCCAAACGAGAGGCTGGACCAAAGGCCATTCGACTGAGTTGCTTCTTGCTTCGAAATGCTGTTCCATGTGAGTTCATTGCCCAGCCCGCTGCTCGTCAAAAGCAGATAGTGGTCATCCATGACCACAAGGTCCCAAGCCCCTTCGAGGTTCGAATCTGGTCGTGAGACGCTAAGAGAAGACCACATGGTTTCGTTAAGTCGGGTGTGAAGGAAAGGCGTCGAATCAACATCACTGTGGACCGCCAGCATTGGGTGTTGGCCGCCAACAAGATCAAGATTGAACTGGCTGGTTGTCCCGGCGATTTGGGCCGAGTAACTTGTCCAAGTGGTTGCATTTTGACTCAATTCATGAACTGAAAGAGCACCTGTGGTCGTCAAAACCGCTGCCATGATGGACCCATTTGGCCCAATCGCAAGACGGAGATTAGAGGATAGATCGGAAAGACTTGTGATGGTGTGAACATCGACGTTGCTCCCGTTCATAACCCACAAAGAGAGGTTGGAAGAGGTACCGTCGTTCATCACCAAAAGGACAGCGAGGGAGCCGTCGGCAAGGTAGGCCGCTGATTGTTGCTGAGATACGACCGAACCAATGGAAGAGAGGTTGTCGAAGGTCCATGTGCTTGAGCCCGTTGTTTGTCGTGCCATTTCCAAAACATTGTTCGGTGCATCTCGGTAGATGAGCACCGTTTCGTTGTTGTTGGAAGCCAACCCCTGAGTCATGACCGAAACGGGTCCCTCGAGGCTGATCGAAGAGCGAACCATTGAAGTCGCCCATCCACTTTCAGTTTCAATGGAGGTGAACAGTTGATTGGTACCCGCCGATGCGTAAGCGAGGCGTTGCTGACCCAAAACGTCGAGGTTCGAACCGAGGTGTTCACCGAACTGACCTGTGGTTACAAGCGTCTGTTCGACCGCTGTGTGGCCAATGATGGAGCGGTGGATTAACCCGTCTTGCGCGTCTGCTTCGAGGATGATTGGGCGCCCGGATTCGGTGACCGTGAACGCGTAGCGCTGAGATTGGTTGCTGCTCTCGACAACCTGGGAGGTCTTCCAAACCCCAGCAGGTGTTGCATCGTTGACGTGTTCAGAGTAGTATGAGGCGTTGTTTTGGAAGGTGAGGAACATGCTTGTTTCACCGCGAGCTGAGGTGCTGAGGTCCAATTGAGTTAAGTTTCCACTGTACGAGAACGAGGTTGATTCCCAATCCCGCTCGGAATGGATTTGGTACATCAATGTGGTTAAATCAGTGGGTGGGTCAGTGGATGTGTCAGTGGATATGTCCCGCCGACTGAGAATAATTTCACTGAGACCATCGCCGTCGATGTCGCCATGAGTTGCAGCGAGCATCCCTATGTTTTCGCCTGCTTGACCTGTCGCCAAAAGTTCCCAATCCGAACGCAACCCGATTGAGGAGCCAAGGATCAATTCCACTTTACCGCTGTTGCCTGGGCTGGCTTGCATGATCAAGACGTCATCGTAGCCGTCTTCATTGACGTCACCTGCAGGCATGATTGTACGTCCAAGCAGGGCGTTTGCCTCTACCGATTGGAGGGTGTAACTGGGGACGTCCGATGCGATGCCTGTGGCTGAACCGTAGTAAGCCCAAATTTTGCCACTTCGGTAAATCGAGCCGTTGAATGGTTCGCTGAACATGAAATCGTCAAAGCCGTCTGAGTTGACATCGCCGATGTAATTGATCGAAGAACCGAAGAGTTTCCCTTGAAGGTTTGAGACAATGCTCTGGTCGAGTGTTCCATTGTATCCGTTTAGACCACCAAAGAAGATTTCAATTGAAGAAAGGCCCAAAGGACTCTGTAAATCTCCTGTGTTGGAGACGAGTAAATCGCTCATACCGTCACCGTTCAGGTCTCCGTTGGAAGCAAAATTTTGGCCAAACATCGGACCATTTTTGGTTTGAGTGATGTTGCGAAGGTGTTCAAGGCCGGACGTGCTTCCGTTGAAAATTAGAAGCTTGCCTTTGTTGATGTTTACATCGGTCACTTGCTCAGAGAACCCTCGAGCCGAAACGACGAGGTCGGCCATTGCATCGCCGTCCATGGATTCTGAAACGCTGAGGTCCCATCCAAGTTGTTCATCGTCCTCACCAGTAGCGTTCCACCAGGCGTTGGTTTCTAAGCCGCTGCTGTTGCCAAGGTAGACTTGAATGCGCCCCGGCGATCCTGTGAAGTCACTGCTGGTATCGTTCCAGCCCGGTGCTCCAATTGCAGCATCGTAGTATCCATCGCCGTTGAAGTCTCCAACGCCAAGGCCATGGCCGAATAATTCGTTTTCAAGTTCACCTTGGAGAATTAAATCGGGTGGAGGTACAAGGCCGTCCTGCGATTCAATGCTCACGCCTGTGGTTGAACCATAGTGCACGAGAACGCGACCCGTGTTCGTGGCGTTGCCGTCGTATTGCGGCTCAGCAATGAGAATGTCATCAAAACCATCACCGTTGATGTCCGCCATCACTATGGCCCCTTCATCTGAGTTTTGAGCGCCGGTGATGTTGGTGCTCGGTGCAGGATTGATCCGTCCGGTTTCTTGGCCTGAAAGGCTACGGAGCAAGTAAAGCGTAACCTGGCCCAAAGGGTCAGTCGTTGATGTTACAACCTGTTCAAGCGCATTTCCATCAAGGCCCATGCCGAGATGTGATCCGAGTTGGTCGTCGCGCGACAACACCCGGTGATCGTACGAGGATCCGTCCACACGAATCAGACGGACTTCCTTTGCAGCAGGCACTGCGTAAGCAACGTGGGCGATCTCATTGTCGTCGATTGCAAGTTCGATGTCATGCCCGACTGGCCCTAAATCAAGAAGGGCGTGAGACCATCGGGTTCCGCTGAAGTTCAATTGCCACAAGGAACCGTTCGAATCCCTGAACACGCCCCATTCCAGTTCAGTTTGGCGCAAGCCGAGCCTGAAATCAGTTGGGCTGACATCTTCGACGATGGTTCGGGTGAGCCATGTTGTTTCGAAGTAGACTTGGCCAGAGTAAGCGATTCGTGCCACTTTGATATCAGCGCCGTCGGCGTACATGAGGTACGGCCGACCATTTTCATTGATGGCGAGTGCACAATCGACAAGTGTTTCTTCTGTGCTTGGCGCCACAGTGTCGACAATTGCATCGGTCCAAGAACCGGTGAACGTTCGGCTTGCATAATGCACTTCGCCTTCGACGGTGCTCCAACACAAGTTCATCTTTTCACGTCCGTTTAGAACAAGATCCGGTGTACCTGGGGTGCTGTTCTCAAACAGATGGAGGGTTGATTCCGTCCAAATGTTTAATCCTGATTCTTGACGAACTTCTGCTTGCTCAAGTCCATCAAAGGAAATGAGTTCACCTGCAAAATCATGACCGTACCCACTCGAGAAGGGCACGTGAGCGCTTGTTGGCATCACTTGAACCTCTTCTTGCAAATCCTCAACGGGGAATGGATGCGCGGCAAGCGGTGCGAAGGATTGAACCAAAAAGAGAACGGTGAGCGCAAGCGCGAGAGTAGGGAAAGATACGCTGCGCTCAACGGCCATGTAGCCTTGACACTCGACCTCATTGAAAACGCTTGTCGAAAAAGGCCCATCATGACCCCCGTAGGGGGTCAGAAGAGAAAGGGCCGAAAAGGGCCAAAGGAGCGCAGGGGAGCACTTGACAAAAGAGGAAGTTTTGGTCGTACCATGGACGGGGGGAGTTGGCTCATTTGCGCAGATGGTGAATGGCCTTCTGAGTCCATTTGGCAGCCCCTCGTGGATCAAGCGGATGTCATCATTGCTTGCGATGGAGCATTGCAGCAGTGCCTTGACCGAGCCGTTCAACCCAACATTGTGATTGGAGATATGGACAGCGTGGATGAGGCCCGGTTTGATGAGTGCAGTGATGCTGTTCAATGGATTCGCATCGAAGAGCAAGAAAACAGCGACCTGTCAAAGGCAATTGAGCATGCAGCACGCCATGCTCCAAAAAACCTTGATGTGATCGGCGTCGAAGGTGGCGCATTCGGTCACCAGATGGCACCCTTTTTCGCCCTCTATGATGCACCAGCTTCAACCGTGATTCACATGAACAAATCCCGCATGATGTGTGTCAAGAACGCCTCGCTAGCCTTCACTTCGATTGAAATTGGCAGCACGGTTTCACTGTTCGCAATCGGACCTGCTTCAGGAGTCACCCTCACCGGGTGTGCATGGCCGTTGAATCAAGAGCGACTGGAACCGGGAACAAGGGGTTTGAACAATCGAACCACCGAACCGACAATCGAAATCAAGGTTGACGATGGCGCTGTTCTCGTGTGCATTGAACCTGCTCACAGCGGCCCCTTGGGCAAGTAATCTCGGATCATTTGAGAATAGGTACCTTCGCCATCCCACTGCATGGCGTGTTCGTCGACCCGAGCGCGTTCGATGGTGGTTTCAAAGTCGCCCCACTTTTCGATTAAACCGAGTTTGTAAGCGGCTCGGGGGGTGTAGCCTGGCAAGAAGTTCCGCCATGTAAACGGGACACGACCAGGTGTGATGCGATTCACCATACCGACAATCGATGTGTTGCAGGTGGTCAAGAATGAGTGGTACCACTCTCCCTTTTCAGCCAAAGAATTTGCTTTATTTGTTAACGCAAGCAGCAGTGCTTTCTCTTTCCCAGGTGGCGTGATGCCGCGGAACATGTAATCCTTGTTACCCCGCCCATTCGTTCGCAAACCGAGCAGGTCGCGCTCGTGGCCAACCAGCAAATACAGTTCGTAATGCCGCCATAGTCCTGGCCATGGGTGGTAGCGTTGACCCTTTCTTCGACGAGCTTCAAACGAGAAAGAAAGGCAAGTTCCATTGTTGAATTCGAAGGTCAGGAAGGTGTGAGCCATACCGTGCAGGTGGTGGAAATGGTCGACGACAAACCAGACGTCTTTGATTTGATCCGCATCGACTTCCAACGTGTCTTCCCAGTCTTCATCACGATCCCTCGTGGTTCGCCAGAAGAAGTCACGAATGTTGCTGAAACGAATGGTGCTCCCAGTGATATCTGCTGTGGTTGTTCGTTCACAGTCAGAATTCCAAGTGTCATCCAATTTCGGAACCCTTGGACGGATTCGGATCACCCAAAGAAGGACACTCAGGAGAAGGAGACCGGCAACAGAAAGCCCGACGCCACACAACACATCGATCACTCCAGCCATTATCAATCACCACTTATGCCAGATCCTCAAATCACGGTCCCACCAATCCATGGCCCCATCTGGGTTTTGACGCCATAGCGTTCCATCGTCATCGGTTGTGGTCGGCATGCCTTGGGCATCAGGTGAACCATCAGCAAGAATTGTTGGTGTTGGGCCAAACGAACGAAGTGGCTCGAGGTCGTTCTCCTCTTTGACACGAACAAGCATGAAAAAGACGATGAAGGCGACGATCAGGCCAAGCGCTCCAATCGAATACCACCCCACCGATTGGGTTGCGGTCTCATCACCGAACGAGCGGCTCGGAAGGGCTTCTGCCTCGTCTTTGCTCAAATTCCCGCCAGGCTGACGAACCATGTTCAAACCGTGAATGGTTCGAATTTGTTCATTATTGACAACTTCGAGGCCGACCAAATGCACACCTGCTGGTAAAACTGAGCAATCGTAACTGTTGCTTGAGTTCCCTGGCAGAAGCGTGCCCTGAACCGACCAAAATTTATCGAAGGTACTGAAATCGACACCGGCCATGTTTGGGATCATGGTGATCAGGCAAGGGGTGTCAGTCGAGTTGCCATTGCCTCGAACATTGAATGAAAACGCTGGTGCTGCTCGATTGTGAATGGTAAGGTTGAGCCACGATTCTGCGGTCTGGCCGAGGTCATTTCTGTAGGCCTCTTTCAGCATGTATTCGCCGGCTGGCCAATGTGAACAATTCAGCGAAGTCTGGTTATCGAGCACCGTAAACGGAGCGCCGGAAAAGGTGCGGGTACCTTCTGCTGCATAACGGGGACCTGTTTGATCTGCAAACACCCGTTCAATGGTGCACGCATCGCCGGTCTCGATCCAAGATGGGGCATCGAGGCCAAGGGTGATTTGTGGCACTTTCAATGCTGGTCGAAGCACGTAAGTGGGCAATGGAATGGTGGTGATTGTCTCGCCATCTTGGTTGACAATTTCAAGGCGAAGTGTGTGCTCACCTTGAGCCCAAGCATCGTAGATGATGCTGGCATTTGATTGGCCCGAGAACGACATTGTTTGGCTGTCGTGAACCTCGCGGTCTTTGTGAACGCCGTACAGCCTGAGTTCGATGTTGGTGAAGTCGTCGGTGGTGTTTATGATGGCAACGACTCGGATTGCGTCTGGTTCGCCGTCTTGGTTGAGGTCAAGTGTGTCATTGCGAAGCGCAATCAGGTTGAGCCCTTCCGCTTCTAAGGCTTCGTCGACGGCGGTGGGCTCCGCTGAAACAGGGGCTGTGAACCCAAGTGGAGCAGCTATGCTCAATGAGAGTACAATGAGCATGAACAGGCTCCTTGCTTGAGGCTTAAACATCGTTGTTCACCTCTGGAAGTTCAGTTGCTGGAGGTGGGAGGGGGAGGGGCGGTAAATCTGCCAAGGGGGTCATGCTGCCTTGTGGTAAGGTCTGACCCATCTGTTCAAGGGTGCGGGATTGCTTCTCTTCGAACAAGGCGTCTTCGAGGCCATCATCGTCCCGCCCAGAGCGAACGATGAGGGCTGCTGCTGCGCCTGCGATGAAGCCGAAACCGATGACCAGATAGGTTAGCCACGAAGCCTCTGGGCTCTCTCCAAGAATTGCAACGGCGGAGGCAAACTCACCATAATCGTTGGACCAGCCATCGTTGTTGCTGTCAACACAGCCCTGAACATCTCGCTTTGAGGTCCCAGCCTGTTCGGGGCAATCGTCTCTGAAAGCACCCAAAGGAACATCGCCAAATCCGTCCCCATCAAGGTCACGCCATTGCAAAGCCTCAGTGGGGAAAGCGTCAGCTATACCCTCTGGATGCGCCAGCCAGGAAGCTGTTGGATCCGACCAGCCATCGCCGTCTGTATCCCGGCAGCCGAGTCGATCGAGCATTGAGGTGCCACGGACTTCTGGGCAAGCATCGCCTTGGTTTCCATCCGCATTATCGCCGTAACCATCACCGTCAGAATCGCGCCATTGCGTAGGTTCGTGAATGAAAGCATCACCCAAATCGGACCAGCCGTCGCCGTCTGTGTCAGCGCAACCCCATCGGTCACCACCTGAAGATGGGCCGACGGAAGTGCCGGCTTGATCTGGGCATACGTCAGCGGTTGTGCCACGGGGGTTGTCTCCGCGACCATCACCATCGGTGTCGTGCCATTGAGTCGGGTCCATTGGCCATGCATCGCCGCGACCACCAGGGCTTGCAAGCCAAGCATTGGTTGGATCAGACCAACCATCTTGGTCGCTGTCGGGGCAACCCCATCGGTCGAAGGTGGAAGCGCCCTCTGTGGTTTTACAGCCATCGCCGCGGTACGCATCTCGGAGGGTTTGGCCATCGAAATATTCCACGTTGTCACCGTAGCCATCATCATCGGTATCGTACCATTGACTTTGATCTTCAGGGAAGGCATCGGCAAAACCTGCAGGATGAGCAATCCAATCATTGGTCGGATTGGAAAATCCATCTTTATCGGTGTCTCGGCAGCCCAAACGGTCGACATAGGAAATCCAACTGGATTCGACTTCTTCAGGGGATGAAAAGACACATACATCGCCTTCATAGCCTTCGAAATTATCTCCATAACCGTCACCGTCGGTGTCACGGTATTGAGAGGGGACGAATGGGAAATCATCGATTTGTGAGGCGCCATAGGTTTGATTATCGCCCCAACCATCCTCATCGGTATCGATCCATTGCGTCGGGTTGTCAGGGAAGGAATCGATCAGTTTGGCACCTTCGCTTTGGTTGTCACCCCATCCATCGAAATCACGGTCTCGCCATTGAGATTCTTCAGACGGGAAAGCGTCCGAACCGTTGGCGATGGTCCAATTCATATCGCCGTCTGAGTATGTGTCCCCGTCTGAATCGGGGCAACCGTATCGGTCGCTGCTCGAGGCGCCGGTGATGAAGGGGCACGCATCAGGGGTTGTAGCAGAGAGGAGGTAGGAGCCAATGCCCCACCCTTCCCTCGTAAGGTTCCAAGATTCGTTTTCCCAGTTATCACCATAGCCATCAGCATCCGTGTCGCTCCATTGAGTATCGTCGAGTGGGAATGAATCACCCAAACCAGTGGGGTGAGCGTACCACGCTGTCACTCCATCAAGGCCACCAGGGTCTGCATCAGAGTAACCGTCGCCGTCCGAATCAAGGCAGCCATAGCGGTCCATGACTGAGTACCCACGACGGTACGGGCAATGGTCGCCTTGGTACCCGTCAAGGTTGTCGCCGAAGTTGTCGTTGTCGCTGTCAAGCCACTGGGTTGGTTCGAGCAAGAAGGCATCTGCTCCATTTTGTGCTAGCCATCCAGGTTCAGGATCGGACCAGCCATCGCCATCTGAATCGATGCAACCTTTCCGATCGTTTGTGGAGGTGCCGATGGTCTCATCGCAGTCGTCATCGTTGTCGACAAAGCCATCCTCATCGGTGTCCCTGCTCGTCTTGTCGATTGAAGTTGTGAGCGTGTAGTCAAAACCATCGTTGCACCAAGAATCGTCCGCCTTCACTTTGGCATAGACGTAACTTTGAGTCGCAACCGTGGTCGAGAGGATTTTCGAAGCAGCGCCATCGTTAACAGCAGCGTCGACAATGGTTCCACCTTGGGCGTTGAGGAGCGAAAATCGACCCTCCCAACCATCACCAGGGCACCACCAAGCAGGACCATTCATGGTTCCCGAGAATGAGATTTGTACGATGTCGCCTTTGCGGGCTTCAACCTTCCAAAAGTCGGTCTGATCGTTGCCCGCATCACAATCCGGATCGCAGACATATCCGCTCGAAGTAACGCCATCGGTAAGCGGCGTAGCGCTTTGAATATCGTTGTCTGCGAGTGCGGGAGGAAGGGTGCAAAGCAAAAGCGCGGCGAGCCAGAGGGCAAGCACACGCTTTGGGAGCATGGTTGTCCAACAGGTGGTGTGCTAATGAACACTACCCGTCATTCGGACACCCTACGGGTGGCCTCAAATGAAGAGTTAATTCAGATACCGAGCCGCAAGGATCAGTTCATCAGCAGAAAAGAATGGCATGCTCATGCCAGCTTCTGTGTCAGCGTTTACAACGCTGTGCCCCGATGAAATATCGCCTCGAATGAATTTGATATACCGCTGCTCTTCGTTCTCTTCGAAGGGATGCAATCCGACATTTTCTTGGTAAGCAATACCAACCCATGAGCCGTCTGGTGCCATGACGGTTTCAAAGAAGTCGTGCAGTGCGTGTGTGTCACCGCTGCTTTCTTCGTAATCCGTGACCGTGTGCAGCGGCGTGGGGTCAACGACTCTGAAATCCCAAACATCGCCTTCCATTGGGTGATGCAAGGCACCCGCATAGAGGTACCAATCCTTTCCAGCCACGTAGCCGTCTTCGGAATTGTTTTGATCGTAGTCCAATCCGTAGAAAGCCACACTGACCACTTGATCTTCAGAGATTGAGACAAAGGGATACATCTGAATTCCACGGTCGAACGCCGTTGCATTCCAACTCGACCAAGCGGTGCCATTGTCGTATGAAACTGCAATCCGCAACTCCCAAGCGCCTGTGTTTCCGTTTGGACAATCTGCCCATGCTACGACAACCATGCCACCTTCGTTGTTGTTGACAACAGGATAACCTTCAGGGCAGTTACCTTCGCGAGGACCGACGGCAACAGGTGCTTCCCAGGTACCATCGCTTGGCCCAGGTCCTGTGCCGCGACCATAATCTGGACTGACTCGAACTTGAACAACGCCGGTGCTGGTGTCTGCGTCTTCTTGTGCCACAAACACGTAGGGACCATCGTTCTGGCTCGAGATGGTTGACCAACCACCAGGCATTGCATAGCATTGCGAATAGGGGGCTCGACCAGTTTCAGAATGGTAGTACCAGTATCGGCCAGTATCACCCGTGCATTCAGGGGGTGTCGCTCCTGAATTGCCCAGGTAATGGATGATACCATCGCCTTGTGCTGCGACCCAAGGCCGGTCATCAGCAGCCATTGTTTGCATCCGTTCGCAAACGGTTGGAGAAATGTAGGTGTTGCCACCATCTTCAAACATGTGCCACCAGTTGTCTTCGAGTGTTGTATCAAGGAAGTACACGACATCGTTTGCATCCACTGCAATGTCACCTTCATCGCCGAGGCATTCGGAGCCTGATCCTGTGACGCTTCCTACAAGGGAACTCAGCATTGTGCCAGGTGTTGGTTCGAAATTGTCTCCATGGCCCCATGTTTGGCCACCATCGTTTGAAATCCAGAACCAAGAAGCCCAGTAATCCCATGAGGTGCTGTCTCCATCACTGCAAGCATACCACAAGCCTGGTGCGCCTCCTGCAACGGGGTAAACTGGAGCACCTTCACCGCCCCATGCCAAATCTTTGTGAGCGGTCACGAAGAGGTTGCCTTGCTTGTCGATTGACAGGCTTGGTTCGTAGCCAATACCGTAGCCTTCGTAGCCTGGATCTTGCCCGTTCTCGGGATCGATGCATTCCTCATGCCGAGGCATGTATTCGGGCTCATCCCAAGCGAAGTAGACTTGATCACCGGGCAGGTTCTCAGGGGCTTCTGATGGATTGATTCCATTGGCAATGGAAGAGCCCCAAAGCGCTGCAAGCAGCAACGCTATGATCGAAATTGCTACGGTTGCTCCTGCTGCCATGTTGAGCTCTTTTGCAGTTTTTGCCGCATCTGGAGCGTCACTGAACGGCCCCGGTTGAACCAAGATTGCGTCCTCTGCCATGGAAGGCGGTTCCTCTGCTTCGCTTTGGAGGTTCGCTTTCGTCAAGGGTGTCAGGCCGTTTTGGAGAGAAGGGATGAATAGATTGCTTCGTAGGCTTCAGCATTGTGTTCGTAGGTGTACGTCGATAAGACCCGTTCTCGACCACGCTCGGCTTGCTTAGTACGCCCTTCAGGGTCGTTCAAGGAGCGACAAACGGCTCGGGCTAAATCGCTTGAGTCACCGGTTGTGAACAGTTCGCCAACCGTCTCATCAATCATCTCAGTGAGCGGTGCTTGATTGACGGTGACCACAGGTGTGCCACTGGCAAGTGCTTCCAAAGGAATCAACCCTTGACCTTCGTAATACGACGGATACACCACCAAATCGGCTGAACGGAAGTGCTGTGCAAGTTCTTCGAAAGGCATGCCGGGTTGAATGAACACTGCGTGACCAACGCCTAACTTCTGGGCCTGCTTGAGCAATGTTTTGCCCATATGGCCTCGACCAACAATGCACAACCGTGCCCCGGGATGATGTTCAAGAATCTCAGGCATGGCCCTCAGCAAGGTTCGATGACCTTTTCGGGCGACGAGGCGACCTACTGCGAGGAGCAGCGGGGTGGTTTTGGATGGTCGTCCACACAGCGCATCTTCATCATCAGCGTCGTACTTCTTCCTCAGTGCTTCATGGGCCAGTTGCTCTTCTTCGTCATCGGTGTTGCTCGGTCGGAACACGAGGTGGTCGACACCGTAGAGCACCGTTTCGCATCGCCAATCGGTGGGCGGTTTGTACCAACGTTTGAATTCCTCTTTGGTCGATTCACTGATCGCAACGCTCACCGAGGAGGCTTCGATTCCAGCTTGTTCGTAACGTGCATACCAGCCACCAGTGACTAAAATCGCCAAATCGTTGGGGTTTTTCCAAGTTGCAGATTCACGGTGCTTGGCTGCTAATTTCATACCTTCACGTTCGCCAATCCAACTGCCGTTCAGGGCAGACACCACTGGAGCGATGTTGGCCTTCACCCATTCGAACTCCTTTCGTTTCCAACTGAGCAGGGGCAACAATGTATGGACCACATCAACGGGTACGCTCGCATGCAGTTGTTTGAGAGCACGAAGGGAATGTTTCCCATAAGAACGGGTGAAAGCCATCGGTGCTTTGAGCCATGGAACTTCGATGACGGAGACACCTTGCTGGGCTGGTGCTCGCCCTTTGTGCGCTCTTGTGATGATGGTGATGCTGTGTCCACGGGCTGCTAAATGACCTGCGAGGTGATACACAACGGAACCGATTCCACCCCATCGGGGCGGGTATTCACCGGACACCATGGCGATGTGCATGGACACGCCAACGCGCGCTTGGGTTTCAATGTCACCGAATCGAAGACCGCCTCGATTCAAATTCCCGCTCCAATGCTTTCAAGGGGGTTGCGTTTGTGGGAAGGCCCATGGGCGAAAAACTCCCTGTCACCGTGACAGTGATTCTTCCGACTCGGAATGAAGAAGAAGCCTTGGGTCCAACAATTGACGCAATACCTCGTGGATGGTGTAAAAACCTCGAGATCATGATTGTTGATGGAAACTCGAGCGACCGAACTCGAGAGATCGCATTAGAAAAGAAAATTCGCGTTCACCTTGAGGACCGAAAAGGATACGGCCGGGCTTACCGGACGGGCTTCGATGTGGCAAAGAACGACATCATCGTGACCATGGATGCTGATTGCACCTACCCTGCTGAACTCGTTCCGACCCTTGTCAAGCGCTTGCTTGATGATGACCTCGATTTCATCACTTGCGACCGCCTTTCGCTGGCTGAAGAAGGATCCATGCCAGGCATCCACGGTTTTGGAAACTGGGCGCTTTCATTCACGGCCAGAATGCTGTTTGGTTACGGCATCAAGGACTCCCAATCAGGCATGTGGGTGTTTAGAAAATCAATTTTCGAGAACGAAGATATGCGTCCGACCAACGATGGTATGCCCTTGTCCGAAGAAATGAAAATTTTGGCACGACGTGTGCTTGGCAAAAAGAAGGCCGTCGAGATTTCTGTGCCTTACAGGCCTCGTGTTGGTGAGGCGGAAATCCACACCTGGGGCGATGGATGGAAGAATTTCAAATTCCTCTTTGCCCGCCGAGTCAACCTGCACCGAACACGCACACCGTGGGGTTCACGTGACTCAAATCCTGATTCAACAAACGGCGATCTTCCTGAACAAGCCTGAGCTGATGGCGAATGACGATTTGGCATGAGCGTTGGTCCGCCAACCAAATTGGCTTTCACCGAGCGGTACCTAACGATCTTCTGACCAAGCATTGGGCTGCAATCGGTGCTGCACCTGGCGCTCATGTTCTCGTTCCACTGTGCGGAAAAAGCCTCGATATGCACTGGTTGGTCGAACAAGGACACAGCGTCACCGGCGTCGAATTGGTCGAAACGGCTGTTCAAGCTTTTTTTCAAGAGATGAATGTAAAACCCACCATCGAAACCAACGGAGGCATCGCTCGTTATGCCTTCGCCAAGAATGCCATTCTCCAAGGTGATCTCTTCGCAATCCGTCCTTCCATGGCCCCGTACGATGCATGGTATGACCGGGCTGCATTGGTGGCACTGCCCTCTTCCATGCGTCCTGATTATGTCGGCCAGATTCACTCGCTTTGCGCTGCAGGCGCGGTTGGTTTGATGATCACCTTCGCCTACCCGCAGGACCAGATGCAAGGGCCTCCATTTTCGTTACCGGATGATGAAGTTCAGCGCCTGTTTGGTTCGAGGTTCGATGTGGAACTGCTCGATAAAATCGACCTGGAAGATGAAAAGCAGCGTGGACTCAGCAGCCTGACTTCATCGGTGTACAAATTGACTCGACAATGAATCAAACATTGTCCCAATCAAGGTCAGTGCCCTTCAACGGTTGAGGCTCCTCTTCATTGCCTTCTTCCTCGGCTTCGACTTCCGAAGCGCCGTCGATCAAACCACCTTCAAGCGTCACGGGAGAATCCTCCACAGTGGCGTCGGTCGGTGTGATTGAACCGAAGGCGTCCCAAGATTCGATGAGGTCCAATTCTGCCAAACGTGATCTTCGACGGGCGACAAGCATTGCGCCTCCCGTGAGAACCGAAATGAATGTCAAAACAGCCCCGAGTAAGAGCATCGGTCGGTTGTCGTTTGGAGGGGCGTTGACATTAAGGGTCACGCTCAAGACTTCCACATTGGCTTCGTCCCCATCCCCGTCAGTGGCGATGACCTTCATGTTTGGTCGTCCAGATGATTCTGGATTCAGTTCCATGCTTCCAGTCCAGACATGATCTCCATCTGGGTCCGAGAGGTTCATTTCCCAAAGTTGAAGGTTGTATTTGACCGTCACACGGACATCGTTTGTTGTTCCATCAGCGTCATCCATTGTCACTGAAACGGTGAGTGTGTTCACTTCACCGGCAATCAGTTCCGATGGCGTATAGACCAAATCTGAAAGTCGAGGCAGGCTTGATTGGACCGTGATGTTAGCAAAGACTTCATCCATGCCATCCCGACTGTCTTTGATGTAAAGTGAAATTTTATGATCGCCAGGTAAGAATTGAACCTCATCAAGGCTCTTGGTCGAGAGGATGGTGTACGTGCCATTCAGAGCCCAATGTCGCCATTCTCTGGTGACCATGTCGTCATCAGCGTCAGTTGATTCTTCACTCAAAACCACATACGCTCCCGCAGTGATTGAATCCCTGTTCTCAGGTGAAATCATGACGGCAATCGGGTCTGATTGACCCACTGTGAGGGTGATGAAGGAATTGGAAACCATTCCATTTACATCTTCAAGGGTGATTTCCATGGTATGGGTCCCAGCAGGGAGGTTGCTGATGTGGGTCACGTTTGGTGCAACGCTGTCCAACAGCGGTTCGTTCAGCAAATCACTTCGAACGGTCATGGTGAACTCATCCCCATCGTAGTCAACGGACTGGACTGCGTTCCAAAACACAGAATCAGAAGATCGGAAGATTTCGCCATCGACAGGCGAAACCAAATCCAACACCGGTGCAGAGGTTGTGACTTCAATGGTGTGATTGACGGTCACGGGTTGGTGGATGCCATCGTCAAGGCTCAACGAAATCTGGTGCGTACCAGCAGAAAGTCGAGTATCAAAGAGAAGCCAATCTTCACCTTCTGGAGTCAATCGCCCGTCCAAATCGCTGGACCAAACTACAATGAGGTATTCTGACCCACCGAATGGGTCACTGTCTGCACAATGCCAACTGCCGTTTTCTGGGAAGGTCGAACACGCTGCATCGTAATCCCCTGATCCATTGGCAGAGAACCAAATTAATTCTGAGGAAGTGTATGTGACGGTTGATTCAGGGGTTGAAATCTCAGTACGGGGCGGGGAATTCTCCACTGGTACAAGAACAGATGTGGTCTTGGTAGCATTGATGTGTTCTGGGCGATCATCGACAACCCGCATTTCAATGCTATGAACTCCGCGTGAAAGATGACCAGTCCAGACCGTGGCGTTTGCCTGATTGGACCATCCCAGTTGCCCATCAAGGCTTGACCACCATTCGACTTCAAGCACATCACCCTCTGGATCGATCGTGGTGGATCCGTCAAAGGTGACCGTCTCTTGACTTTCATTCCCGTTGCGCTGAACTTCGAACACTGGTGTTGGAACTTCATTGTAAATTTCCACAGGAATGGTGTATGTTGAAGGAGCATTGATGGCATCGGAGGCATAGAGGGTCAAATCGAAGGTTGAAGGTACGGTCTCTTCCATCGTTAAATTCATCCAAATTTCACTTGGGCAGGATGCAGCTGTGGTTTCGGATTCGATGTAGGACCTCTCAATCCAGCAGGTCAATGCATCGCCTTCGGGATCTGAGATTCCGCTGATGTTGAAATGAACACTCTGTGTCCTTGGAATGATTAATTCTGACCAGGGCGTCAGCGATGGCGTGACATCGAAGACAATGATTGGGGGTTGGTTTGCAAGTTCAATGGTTCTGGTTTCTGAGACACAATGCCCTGCATCGTCACACACTTCCAACGTGATGACATGGATACCATCGCTCAATCCCACAGAGGGGGCTGTCAATCCATTCCCAGTCAACACAGAGACTCCACCATCGCTCAACCAACCGTCTATGGACGAAGTCCATGTAAAGGTCAAGATGTCATCATCAAGGTCCCATGAGTCGGACGCGTTGAACTCTACTTCGCCTTGGGATGGATACACCATGCTGTCTGCGGGCGAGGTCCAGATCAGGAATGGGACTTGGTTTTCAAGCGGAAGAAGGCAGTTGACAAAGCGATCTTGGTCGAGCACCAATGATGTCGTGTTTGAAACACTGTCATAACCACATGAAACGCTGATGCTGTTGTCAGAAGAAGCCCCTGTGTTGGTCCATCGTTGACCGATGAAGTCAGGCAGTTGCACGTAACCAAGGTCGTTTGTCGACTCCTCAACCGAGGGTTCGAATTGTGCAAAAGAGGTGTTGACATTGGCGTTTGGAATACCGTTGGTGAAGTTGTTCACCACCCACACTGTGATGTCCCAAGCCACATCGATGGTGGCTGAACCAGCGATGCTTGCCAATGTCAAATCCACGTTCACTGGTTGGTGCAGGTGCAAGTCTGAGGTGCTATCGAGTTGGATTTGGTGTGCGCCCGTTGTATCGGTGAAGCCAGACCAATTGACTTGGCTGTTCTGTAAGACAATGGAACCACTGCATGCAGCGGTCACGCTGTTGCCCGTTCCAGAAAGGGATATGTGATCAATGAGGGTCAAACAAGCCGTTCCTGTAAACTCAGTTCGACTGATCGAGGAAGGGAAGTTTCCATTGTTATTGGCATCCCATTCAATTCCGCTGTGGTTTCCTGAGAGCACGAGCGAGTCCAAATTGGCTGCGGCTTTAACGAGGGATAACGCTGGAACGCCAGGGCTTTCCGAGGCAATGTTGGCGCCCTGAATGTGTATGCGTCCTCCCTGTTGACCGAGCGTCAAGCCTTGATTGTCAGCCATAAAGGCCGGACGGTTTGGATTGTTATCAGACAAGGTGAGGTTTTGCAGCCACAGGTCCACTGAATTCAAAGCATAAACGCCTGAACCTGTCGACCCTTCCACCGTGCAGCTACGGCATGTTACATCGCCTGATGATGATTCAATGTCGTTTGATTTCTCATAGAATAATCCGGCTTGATCACCGAGGGAAGCCGTAGCAGGGTCGCCACCGTTGTTGAGAGCGGTGAGGTTCTCGAAGGTCACGTACCTTGCATCAAAGACATGGGCTCCTGACTCTGCGTTGTCGGCCAAGTCTAGCCCATCGACGACCACTGTGGCTTTGTCGATAAAGAGGCCATCTTTGGAATTGTTATGCAGGTTCCAATCCGAACCCTGCATGGCACCGCCAGAAGTGGACGAAACGCCAGGACCAACGGACCCTGAAACGGTCAAGCCGTCAAAATGAGGTGCGAAAAAGGATGAACGGACCGCCACCCCTGCTTCATGAGGCCCTTGTCCTGGATCACCGGAATCGAGCACCGTCAAGTTGCGGAATGTGGTCGAACTGTCAACAAAGTAAAGGCGAACTCCCACGGTGGTTGAGTCCTCAACCAAGGTGTTCTCAAACCAAGCACCTGTTGCGTTGACATCAATCGCTGCAAACCCGATGTTCGCAGTTTTTGCACCGGGCCCGCCGGTCCCACGAACCGTTAGGTTGGTGAAATCTGCGGTCTCATAATTGGTGTAATTCGTATGGTTGAATTTGTCAACATAAACGCCCCTGTACATTGAATTGCTTACCGTTGCGTCTTTGATGACGGCTCGGGTATAACCACCATCGTCAATGTGCTGAACAACAATGCCGTTGTCCGACTTATCGATGCTAAGGTTGGTGAGCAACGGTTGGCTGTCTTCCACCCAAACCCCTGCTGCAGTGACCCACGAAGAACCGCTGATGTTGTCCATGACGATGTTCCGGAGCAGCCCTCCTGAGCCGCCCCAAATGTTGATTCCACGCGTCAAAATATCAGTGAAGTAGGCTCCATCGATGATGGGGGTGGAACCGTCACCAATCGAAAGACCAAGCCCGTAACGCCAATCGTTCTGAACGGGAACCATTCGGCCAGCTTGGTCGATGTAAAGGTCATGAATCACTGGGGAAGCACTGCTGAAGAGATCAAGACCAACGCGGTCAGGATTGATGATGGTGAGGTTGGTGAACAGTGGATTGCTTCCGAAAATGGTCACAGCGTAAATGGCGTCTTCAATGGTTAAATTATGAATCACGGATCCCCGACCGTTTGAACTGCTGTTGAATTGAAGACCTTCATGATCTAAGGTGGCGAAAGAGAACATCACCACAGGACAACTGCTCGTCCCTTCCACCGTGAGGCGCCCTTCGATGTAAATCCGAGCCCCAGCACCAAGTTCAATCTGAGTGCATGCACTTACAATCAATTCATCGAACACGGCAACGGTGTATGAGGTGGTCACCGTGACGGTTCCAGACCATGTCGTTTGGGCTTTTGGAGAAGCATGTTCCGGTGCTAAAACCTCATCTTCAAGAGGGTCCGAAATCGATGAAAGAGCGCCTGTGAATGGGGTGCAAATAAGCAAAGCAACCAACATCAAGGCCGACCATTGACGAAGGTGCTTGGGTTGCATAGCGACAGGTCGGCGCAAATGCATTTCAATGGTTCCCCTTCGTGGGTCCTCATCGAAGGCTCATGGTGGAGATTCTAATTCGCAACCAATAAGGCCGGACTTTCTCTGGGGTGACCATGCCTGAGGCATTTGTCCTGTTCAAAACCCTCCCCTCACACGAGCGAGAGGTGTACTTAGCGCTTGCTGGCCACAAATCGATTGCAGAAGTTCACGCCCTCTATGGCGAATTTGATCTTCTGGTGAGGGTGAGTTCAGAAAACGCTGGTGAATTGACATCGATGTTGATGCGTGAATTCCGTCAGATTTCAGGTGTGAAAGAAACACAGACCCTCATTGCGGTCGAATATTGAGGTGAGATGATGGCGATTGGATTTGTACTCATTACGACGCAACCTGGACGTGAACATGAAGTTCGCAAGGCCTTGGATAGCATTGAATTCGTCACGGACCGATGGATGTTATTCGGTGCATATGACCTGATTGCTCGGGTTCAAGCCGATGATGAATACACACTCACACGGTGCATCGTCGAAGACATTCGAATCATCGAGGGCATCGCTGATACCAAGACCCTCATCGGTGCCGAACTTTGATCACAGAAGTGAATGAAGTTGGGTTTCAAGCATTTTAGCCGCTCGTGGGCATCCTGCTGCACGGTGCTGGGTGATGGCTTCCCTCAAAGCGACTCGACGCATGCTTGACTGCAGGTGTGATTTACAGGTCCACCAACGGGCATTGATGCGATGAAGCGTTGCGTTGTTGGCAGATCGTTTTGGCGCCGCAATCGTGTCAAAGATTTCCTTGGCTTTCACTGCATCCCGCTCCTGAAGGTGCTCGACGAGGGCGAGGCGAAGCGCATCTGCGCGAATTGTATTGGTTTGCGCCGCTATAGCCAGGTGCATTTCCTCAAGTCCTTGTGCCACTTCAGAAGCGCTTTTGGCCTTCAGCAGGGTTGCTTTTGCCGCCATGCTTTGCAGAAGAGGTTGGGCTAAACCACCAATTCCTGCCAGCGAGGTTCGAAGGCGTTGTGCTTTTTCGAAGTCCGCTTCTTGAAGGGCCAAAGCATGTTGAATCATTGACATGGCAACAAGGGTGACAGAACGTTCCTCGGGTGCGTCTTGGGGAAGTTTAACTTTCGAGAGGTAATGTTTGACATCGTTTGACAATGTTGGATCGGTTTGATTGTGGATGCGGTCATCAAGACGACGTGCTGCTGCTGCAAGCGCCATTCGGTTGGTGTCGCTTTGTACCTCGGAGGACAAACCTGCTTCGATGAGTTCCTCAGCCTCTTCCACCCTGCCCTCAAGCATAGCCAAACCGAAGGCTACCTGCCTCGATTCTGCCGAATCATCAATCGATTCCAGATGGCGCCGAGCATGTTCGGGCTCACAGCGCTCAATGGCCACCTTTCCTGCGAGGTAATGCAAATGCGAAGGCTCTGAAGACACTTTAATCGCCTGCTCCAACAGGACTGAGAAAGCCCCTGAATGAGTTTCAACGAACCGTTCCATCTCAAGATCGAGTTGGGCATCAACGCCTTCCTCAAGGCTGGCTATGCGATGGTAAAGGAGAATGATGTGATCATCTGCTGTTTCTGCTAATCTTTCCCAATGGGTCACGGCGGCTTGGTGCAGTCGGTGCGTCGTCTCGTCATCAAGCGCAGAACGGCGAACGTTTCGAACCAGATGTTGGATTTCCATTTTCTCGAGGTTTGAAGTCCATCTCAAAAAGGCGTAGTCGTCCAAAATACCGACAACTTCGCTGTCAAACGCCTTGCTTGCTTCGATTGGCATCGGCACCATCACGATGTGATCAAGAGCTGTTCTGGTGGAATCATCGAGGGTTGAAAGCACAACATTCTCCACATAGGATTGGACATCAGCACCTGCTTCAGGAAGAGGTATTCCATCTTCATGAAGTAAAATGGCCAAGGGGTGGCCACCCAATCGTTCTGCGATGCGCAAGCGTTCGTCCTCCGGCAGCGTGTCACCAAGCAAGAGGGCTGCGTCTTGGACCTCGAGCGATGGAATGGCAATTCGAGGAAACGCTTCGGGGAACGGCATGGGTTCCCTTCCAATCAGCAGCATGTGAGCCGCATGTTCCTCGCCAAGTTGGGTGCAAAAGGAACGAATTGAATCAATGTGGCGTCCAGAAATGAGGTGAGCGTCATCGATGACCAACATCTCTCCTTTGCATTTCTTGGCCGCATATTCGACCAAGGCTTGGTTGTTTTTTGGCAGTGGTCCTTTGAAACCCCATTGCTCACATAAGGCATGAAGGTCAGTAAATTCACCAACCTGCGCCCATCGAACATTGGCACCAGATTCCAACAAATGCTCGCTAACAAGACCACCGATCGTCGTTTTCCCAATTCCAGGCAAACCACTGAGCGCCAAGCAGTGCTGTTCACGAACCTGTTCACTTACTTCGGCTGCAAGGTGCTGACGACCGTGTATTTTCCCAAGGGTTGGCAATGTTCCAAACGAGGTCCCACGTGATGATTTTTTCTTTTGTTTCGTTGCACCAAGGGCTTCGAGGCTTTGACGACCAACCTCGGTGAGGTGGTAGACATGCCTGCGCCGAGAACCGCCGCCAATCACGTGGGCTTTTCGCTTGAAAATCAGACCCTGTTCTTCCAACACATTCAGGGGAATATTCAGGGCACTGCGCACGACACCAAGCGCTTCGCTGATGCCAGGTACGGAAAGGTCTCGGTTGACATCCCAAGCCTTCTCCATCGCAGGTGAGCAACGACCAAGCCAGCGTAAAATACGCTCTTGTGGGGTCGATATGGCAGCAACCATGTCCCTTCCAATGACCATGTTGCTTTCTAACCACCGCTTTTCCTGCATCAACCTTGATGGGTGGAGGGGTTTCCTTTTTTGGGGGCGGCGATGAGCAGAGGCTATGCCTGTCACCCTCGCTTCGGTGGATTTCCCGAAGCGTCCAGGGGTTTACTTGTTCAAAACCAATCAAGGACGGGTGCTCTATGTCGGAAAGGCTACGAAACTCAACGAACGCATTCGTTCCTATTTCGCACAAAGTCCAGACCGCCAAATGATTCCTGAACTCGTCAAGCGTTCTGATGACATCGAATGCATTGTAACAAATTCTCCCGAGGAAGCACTGATCCTCGAACGTCAATTAATCAGGCAACACAAACCAAGGTACAACTCCATGCTTAAGGATGACAAATCCTACCCGTTCTTGGTGCTGACAAAAGAAGAAATCCCTCGGATCATGTACACCCGCCATCCACCAAAGGGCAGCCTAAGATGGGGTCCATTTCCAAATGCGGGTGCTGCCAAGCAAGTGATGCAACTCCTACGCAGACAATTCGGTATCCGTGATTGTAAGGAATTGCTCCCCCAAGGTTGCCTCTCCATGCACATTGGTTTGTGCTCTGGCCCGTGCATTGATGCAGCGGGCTATGCTGAGAGCGTCAACACCGTACGCAGGGTACTCAACGGCGATGCTGTCGCTTTGCTTGAGGAATTAGCCACTGAAATGGACCAAGCCGCTGAAGGCATGCAGTTTGAACAGGCCGCGGCTCACCGAGACACGATTCGGGCCGTTCGAGCAACCACTGGCCAGCATGTTGTCTCGAGCAAAGTGTACCGAGATTGTGACGCTATTGGCATCGTTGCTCAAGGTGAGATGGCTGCTGTTGTCATCATGCATGCCGATAAAGGCGTGGTCAAAGGCCAGGAGGTCTGGCCCATGGTCCATCGAGGCGACCTTGGGGAAACCGTCGCCAGTTTTGTTTCCGAGCATTATGCAAATCGACGTCCGCCAAGGTTGCTGCTGACTCCAACTCCACTTTTGGATGGGATCGAGGAATGGTTGTGCACCCGTCGGAAAGCAAAGGTCGAGGTTCGAACTCCATTGCGAGGCGATTTAGTGACCTTGTTGACCTTAGCCCGACAAAACGCGGACATCCAGATGACCCGATTAGCCAACGCCACCAGCGGTTCATTGGAACAGCGTGCGGCCAATGATGGGGCAGGCGTTCTTGGAATGGATCAATTAAATCACATCGTCTGCTTCGATATGGCTCAACTGCTTGGTGATGAACGGGTCGGGGCAAGCGTGACGTTTCGCAACGGCCGGCCAGCGAAGAAAGAGTACCGGACTTACATTGTGAAAAGTGAGGCTATGGATGATCTCCGCATGATGAGTGAAGTGGTGGAACGATGGTTGAAACGTCAGGATACTTGGCCAGATTTGCTGTTGATTGATGGCGGTGAAACACACCTCTCAACGATCACGCGGCTGCTCAAAGAACATGATGTGCTCGACAAATTTGCTTTAGCAGCCTTAGCGAAGCGTGAAGAAACAATCTACAGGAATGGACATGAGCCAATCATCTTGGATCGAAAAGGAAGAGTGATGGTCCATGCACGGGATGAAGCTCACCGATTTGTCAACACATACCATCGTAAACGCCGGGGGCGCAGCAAAATGACAGACCCTCTGGAAAGTGTCGAAGGGTTGGGGGCTAAGAAAATGCAAAACCTACTCCGCCATTTTGGAGGAAGGCAAGGCATCCAGCACGCTTCTGCCGAGAACCTGATGACTGTTCCTGGCATCGGCCAATCGCTTGCAAAGCGAATCTATGATTCGCTTCACAACTGATCAATCGAAGCGCTCTTCACCGACTTCTTCGACGATGTCTTCCTCAATGTCTGGCATGATGTCTTCCTCAATGTCTGGCATGATGTCTGGGATGATGTCTTCGATGAGTTCAGTTGGAAGTGGAACCTCTTCGATCATTGATTCTTCAAAGATGGTCGGAGGGGCCTTGAATGGTGATATGCCTGCCGGAAGTGGGGGGGCGCTTGGTTTGTTGAGTTCTTTAAATTCATCGAACTCACCGTGGATGGCTTCGCTGTGGAAACCAGATAAGTCTGCAAACTCATCGTTGCCAATCTTTGGTTTTGCTGAGGCAGCAAACCTCGCCCTACGGAGGTTTCTCTTTGCTCGCTTCTTCCTTCGACGACGCACGAAGAGCATCAGTAAGATGACAATGATGGCCGGGTATTTCCAGAATTGAACCAAGAAGTACACCCAAGATAAATGTATTTGGAAAGTAATCTTGTCATCCACATCACCTGCTGGCATGATGTATGTGATTTCTTGACGGCCATCGATGACCTCTGATTGGATGTTCCCTTGGGATGATTCAAGGTTTTCCAACGTAATTCCAGAAGGTAAGATTATTTTTATTGGACCATTGACTGCTAATTCAAAATCTTCATTCAAGGTGCTGCTGAACTTAAATGGGACCGTGAGGACATCGTCCGGATTGTCCTCGCCGTTAGGCAGAGTCAGGCCTCCCAGTCCAATGATGCTGTTCGTGAGCATGCCAGTGATGCCTTGCATCATCAGCCCCATCGGTTCAATAAATGTTGAACGGATGAGATCGGTGACCAGGCTGATTTGGACTCCGGACGTGTTGCCTTCTCTAATTTTCTCAAAATCCGGATCAATTTTCAATGAAAACTTAACCTTTGGAATTTTCAAGGTTAGACTCAATGGTTCTTCATCGCTGACAATAAGATCGGGCGCTCCAACACCCTTCAAACGAGTCTTCACTTCGAAGTCACTGATGTCTATTTCCTTAAAATTGATAATATCTGTTTTCACCAGTTCTTTCGCAGCGTCCTGGATAAATTGCGTGAACAGTTCACCGACCCGTTTGACAAAAGCCATGAGACCTTCTGAAGTGAATTCAAATGTTAATGATTCGTTGCAGATACTGAAACCTGGGCAAAAGGCTCCAAAGATCTCCCCAAGATCAATCGTTCGGTTAAGTGGTTGGTCGACACGACTTGCGATGTCAAGCCCAAGGCGAATCAAGTCCGAAGGCAACGCCTGCATGGTAACGCTGTGTTCACCCGTGTCGATGTCGTCTAGGAATTGAGAAGGGATTCCAATTCGGTAGACCGACACATCTGCATCGAGGGCGAATTCGAAGCCCAAGGAGAAATCCCATTCGTTTATATCGAAGGATAATGCATCCATCTCGATGGCACTGGTGACACAGGTTTTGTTTGTGCTCGGACAAATGACATTTTGATTGTCCCCACGAATTGCATGCCTCCAATCGTACGGGTTGGTTCCAGCAAAGGAAATTGAATTTACATCGTTCCCTCCGAGCGTATCCTTGAGGACCAAACGGTCGCTGCCATTTGCAGTTCTCACCCAGTTTGGAAGAACAATTTCAAGGGTCACCTCCGAGGGTGGGAGGTTTGCAGGGACAATGGCAGAGAGGTAACTGCTGTTGAGCACAGTCTCCAGAGTGAGCCCTGAATTGAGCACACGTTCGAAATCAGCGGTGGTGAGTTCATCGATGACTTTTCCGATTTCATCAATGTTGTTATTTTGGGAAAGAATGTCGATCAACCGCATCGAAAAGGGTTGACTTGAAGTTTCCAGATAGACTGGATTCGTGATGCCCATTGCGGCTTCTCCCCTGATACAATAATTCAGATCCACGCCTCCTGCCACCACTTCAGAGCAGCCAGCTGAGTGAGAATAATTCAGTCCACCTGCTGGCCTCGAGCCGATCGCAGGGGTGGTTGAAATCCAACGCATCTCACTCATTTCAATCGTGTCAATGCCTGCAACGGTTGATGACACACCCTCCGCAATCACATCAACAGGGAATTGGGATGTGAAATTTGATAAATCAACAAGACCGTTGTGATAGGCCAGACGGATACCATCAGCAGTCACGATAGGAACTGTGGCCTTTTCAGCGGCATCCATGAGGGAGACCCCCCAATCATCAAGCGTCGCGGCATCGAGGTAATGCATTCCTGCAGTGAAACCAAGAGTCGCTGCAGATTCATCCCTCAAATCGAGCGTGATATGGATGTCCATGGCCTTGGATCCTTCAGGAACATTCACCGTCTTGGTGTCCGAGCGGTTCCGATGAACTAAGGTCAGTTCGACGCCTTGGGTCAGATCTGAATCAACTTCATTTGCAGTTCTGTGGTCAATCACCCAGGAACCAGAATTGAAGGCACTTGTGTCAAATTTCTCGACGATTTGACCAGCGCTGTCGACCGAAGCAATGGTCGAGTAACTTGGGGGATTAACGGTGTAGGTCGCCAGATGGCCACGTCGGGCAACAAAATCGAACGAGGAGGTGATTTCGGTGCCCATCACCATCAAACCTTGGTAAGCACGCTCAAGATTGAGGTCGTCGTTTTCCGCCAAGTTGAACGTCGATTGATCAAGTTGAATCAAGGCGCTTGTCGAAAGACAAATTGGAGGGTTGAACGCATTGTTTTCCGAAGCACCCTCTTCTTCTGAGTCCGTTGTTGGATCCGTGGAACAGGTGGTGGTCACACCAGATTCAACGTATTGATTGACATAACCTGTCGAGACTGATACCTCACCAAAGCTTGATTGAAGCGACTCGGCTATGGCTGCTGCAATCTCATTTTGGAGTTTTTCGCCAATGGTTGGGGAACCCGCACCGGCTGACTCTTGGTCCATATAATTTCGAATTAAATCCGCTGGAGCACCGTCCTTTGCTTCTAAGCCGTCGTTCGCTAGCATGCCTGCAAGGAGAGGGGAATCCAGACCAAGCGCTGCTCGGTCAAATTCACGAATGGCCCATGTCAACTCCAATTGGAGTTGTTCCGTTCCGAGCATGGTGAAATCATAGGTGCCTTCAATCCAATCTTTGTAATCAGGTGTTCCGTCATGGGAGTCCACATAGGTATCGCAAATTCCATCCACGACAGGCGTGTTGCATGATGTCATGCCTGCTGCAGCAGCCATTGGTACGAAAATCGAAAGACACATCAGTCCAATCAACAAGTGAGCCAGCGTCTGCTGACGAATGTTGGACCAACGGTGCTGTTCGGTCATGCATGAGGGTTACCACGCACATTCATAGCCGTTCCCCCCTTGATGCCACCATGGATAGCACAGATGGTACCCCTCGCATTGGCGTGGTCATCTGGACATCGCAGCACCTTGGTTCTGAACTCCATGCAGCCCTCAAGGCCCTCAAGTGGTTCGATAAAGGGGGGCGTTCGAGAAATGAAAGAAGAGAACAAATAGGCTTCCCATGCCTGCAAAGTTCTGCTCTAACCATTGAGCAAATGGATGAACTCAGGGCTGTCTTCCCCTACCAATTTGA
>Ga0308025_1000293_pt1 | contig 27648 bp, 27 predicted proteins | sample Neamet422_FD_201298 | JGI IMG/M metagenome (GOLD analysis project Ga0308025, IMG submission 201298) | Marine microbial communities from water near the shore, Antarctic Ocean - #422 | ecosystem: Environmental > Aquatic > Marine > Unclassified | place: Southern Ocean | collected 2014-10-03
TAATTTTAACAACATTAACAAATAGCAAAAAAGGAACTCAATTTGAGTTCCTTTTTTTATTCTATTGCATATGATAGTCCAATTTCAAGACCTAGAAAAGAATACCCATTATTAGGTTTTTTTGTATCAAAGTTAGAAACATGGCCAATATTACTGCCTACGTATAACATTGTTTTATGCACTAAATTATAGGACATACCCAAAGAAGCATTTTCTATAAAAGTAAAACCCTTTGCTAAGCGCTCTGTTCTGGTATCTATAGCGGCAATACCCAAGCCAATAGTAGCTAAAATTTCTAGTTTATTAAAAAGTTCTTTTTTCAATACAAAACCCAACTCAAAAGCATAGAGATGCATTGTTTTTGGAGTGGTAAATTCAATTCTTTTTTCTTGATAATTTTCTTCTGAAGGTAAAATAAAATAGCTATTGTACAATTGGTGTTTTAATACTTGAACTTGTGGCTGTAAAATTAATTCAAAGTCTAAAGACTTCCAAGAGCCTAAATTATAAAATGCTTGTAATTTATATGTGTTTGTGGTGTATGTAAAGTCTTTATCTTTAAAAATAAAATTGTTAGCAGCTGCATTGTTATATAAAAAACCTATTTTTTTTATCTTTAGAATGCCCTTATTAAATTCTTGTGCAAAAAAGTTGGTGCAACCAAAAAAGAAAATTAAAAGTACAATTCTATTTAGTAGGTAGTTACTTTTCTTAAGATACATAGTATTCTTTTAACAAAACATTTTAGCTACTTTCTCTGCTTTTCTATGTGCAGAATAGTCATAAAAACCTTCACCAGATTTTACACCCAGTTTTCCGGCCATTACCATGTTAACTAACAAGGGGCAAGGAGCATATTTAGGGTTTTTAAAGCCATCATGTAAAACATTTAAAATAGACAAACAAACATCTAAACCAATAAAATCTGCCAATTGTAAAGGCCCCATTGGGTGCGCCATACCTAACTTCATTACGGTATCAATTTCTGCAACACCAGCAACACCATTGTATAAAGTCTCAATAGACTCGTTAATCATTGGCATTAAAATTCTATTTGCTACAAAGCCAGGGTAGTCGTTTACCGCTACTGGGGTCTTTTGTATTTTTTTAGACAAATCTAAAATGGTTTGCATAACCAAGTCAGAAGTGTTATACCCTCTAATAATTTCTACCAATTTCATAATTGGCACCGGATTCATAAAATGCATACCAATTACCTTTTCTGGTCTGTTGGTAACCGCTGCAATTTGAGTTATCGAGATAGATGATGTATTGGTTGCTAAAATTGTTTTTTCTGCACAAACAGCGTCTAATTCTTTAAATATTTTAGATTTTAAAGCCGTATTTTCTGTAGCCGCTTCAACCACTAAATCAACATTTTTAGCACCTTCAGCAATAATAGTAAACGTAGTAATATTTGCTAAAGTTTGTGTTTTATCAGCTTCAGATATTTTTTCTTTTGCAACCATTCTATCTAAATTTTTAGAAATAGTAGCAATTCCTTTATCTAAAGATTCCTGAGAAATATCTATTAAATGTACTTTATAATTAAATTGAGCAAACGTATGGGCAATTCCGTTTCCCATTGTACCAGCACCTATTACAGCTATATTTATCATGAGTAATTATTTAAATATTTATTTTTTGGGCGTTTTAAAGGGCTTTCGCTACTCGCTTTTTTTAGGTTTGTGCACTCTTATTAGTTTTAGAAATAATTTTTATTCTATCCTTCAAAAGAATATTTTTATAAATTTCTAAAAAAGAGCTCAAACAAACCGCTCAATCCCTAACGCACATATTTATTAACTTTTCTTCTAATAATTTAATTCTTATTTTTTAATAAGTTTATTAAAAACAATCGATAATCATTTGTGCAACTCTTAAAGCATCTGCCCCCTGTCTTAAAGAAACTACAGGTTTTGTACCATTATTTATAGCATCTGCAAAAGATTCTAATTCATCTAAAATAGCATTGTTATTTTCAACCTCAGGATTGTCGAAATAAATCTGTTTTTTAACACCTTCTGCATTTTGTAAAATCATTGCAAATTCATCAGGATTGTTGGGAACATCTTTCATTCTTACAATTTCAGATTTCTTTTCTAAAAAGTCTACAGAAATATAAGCATCTTTCTGAAAAAAACGTGTTTTACGCATATTTTTCATAGAAATTCTGCTTGCTGTTAAGTTGGCAACACAGCCATTTTCAAATTCAATTCTTGCATTTGCAATATCCGGAGTTTCAGAAATAACAGAGATACCACTTGCGTGCACATTTTTTATTTTAGAATCTACAACAGATAAAATAATATCAATATCATGAATCATTAAATCTAAAACTACAGGAACATCTGTTCCTCTTGGGTTAAACTCAGCTAATCTATGTGTTTCTATAAACATAGGAGTTTCAATCTTATCTTTAGCCGCTGTAAATGCCGGGTTAAAACGCTCTACATGGCCAACTTGCCCTTGCACATGAAACTGGCTAGCCAATGTCTTAATAGCTTCTGCTTCTAAAACAGTTTTAGTAATTGGCTTTTCTATAAAAATATGACGGCCCTTTTCAATGGCCATTTTGGCGCATTCAAAATGAGACAATGTTGGGGTTACAATATCTACAACTTCAACCGCAGCTATTAATTCTTCTATAGAATCAAATAATTTATAACCAAACTCTTTTGCTACTTTTTCTGCATTCTCTGTAAATGGGTCAAAGAAACCAACCAATTCATATTTTTTAGATTCTTGTAATAAACGTAAATGGATTTTACCAAGATGACCAGCACCTAAAACACCTGCTTTTAACATATATGTATTTTTTTTCATTCAAGGAATCCTAAAAAATTAGGAGAAGAACTGCTTTACTAATTGCTGTTTTTAGCAGTTAAAGTACCTCGAATATTATTATATTATTTTTTTTGAATACTCTGAAGAAATATCAGATATTTTTAATGAAAACAAAGATACAATTTTATAAGAATGTATTTAGAATTATTACTATTTTTAGAGTCCAGAAAACTGTTAAAATTGAAAGATACTTCAAAACATCAAGGACTTAGAAATCAGCTAGCTACTATATTAGCCGCAAAAGGAATTACAGACAATAATGTACTCAATGCTATCCGTCAAATTCCACGACATTTATTTATAGACTCTAGTTTTGAGGCACATGCTTATCAAGACAAAGCTTTTCCTATTGCTGCAGAGCAAACTATTTCTCAACCATATACAGTTGCTTTTCAATCGCAAACTTTAGAAGTTAAAGCTGGAGATAAAATTTTAGAAATTGGTACAGGTTCTGGTTATCAAACTGCCGTTTTATTAGAGTTAAAGGCTGTGGTATATACCATAGAAAGACAAAAAGAATTGTTTAAAAGAACTTCTTTGTTTTTGCCTAAGATTGGTTATAAACCTAAGAAATTCATTTTTGGAGACGGTTATAAGGGATTAAAAGAAGAAGCACCTTTCGATAAAATTATTGTAACCGCTGGTGCACCATTTGTGCCAAATCCTTTATTGGCACAATTAAAAATAGGAGGAAAGCTGTTAATACCAGTTGGCGATAAAACACAAATAATGACCTTGTTTATTAGAAAGTCTGCTAAAGAATTTGAAAAACACGAGTTGGGCGATTTTGCTTTTGTACCCATGTTAGAGGAAAAGAATTAGTAATTACTAAATAGTTAGTTGACACAATAGCTATAAGCTTAAAATATTTAGTTTGCTATTAATAAAATAGCAAACTAAATATTTTAAAGAAGGCTGTAAGTTTTAAGGTTTTATAAACTTGCATCAAAATTTTCATCCCATTTCTGCTGTACGCGTAAAACCTGCTCAATAACATCTCTCACGCAACCTTCACCACCTTTTTTATCAGAAATATATTTAGAAACTGCCTGAATTTCTCTTACCGCATCATTTGGGCAAGCAGCCAAACCTACAATTTTCATTACTGGGTAGTCGGGTACATCATCTCCCATGTATAAAACGTTTTCTGGCTGTAAGTTGTACTTTTCAATTAGTGCTTGGTACTGTTTTATTTTATTGTGTGCACCTAAATAAATATCTTCAATTCCTAAAGCAGCAAGCCTAGTTCTTACACCTTCATTAGTGCCTCCAGAGATAATACAAACTCTATACCCTTTGTTTAATGCATTTTTCATTGCATAGCCATCCTTTACATTCATGTGTCTTACCAATTCGCCATCTGGCATTATGGTTAACATTCCGTTGGTTAAAACACCATCAACATCAAAAATAAAAGTGTTAATTTTTGGTAATAATTGTTTGTAACTAATTTCCATTTTTAATAGATTGTGTTATAAGTTTATAAATTTCTTGTTGTTCTTTCTGCAACAATTCTAAATGATTTTTTATTGTTTTTTCATCATTTCTAATTGCAGGACCCGTTTGTGCTTTTTCTGGTGAAAGGGTTTTAATTTTTTCTGAAGTTTCTTGAATTAAAGGCTCTAAAATTTCAAAAGGAACTTGGTGTTCTTTACAAATATCATTTCCTATTTTATACAAATGATTTGTAAAATTATTTACAAAAACAGCGGCAACATGCAATGCTTTTCTTTGTTCAGAATTTATAGGGTAAACTTTTACACCTAGCACCCTTGCTACTTTTTCAAGTAAAAGATAATCTGCTGTATGCTCTGCTTCTAAACAAAAAGGAACTACAGAAAAATCTACTTCTTTGTCTTTAGAAAAGGTTTGTAACATGTAAAAAACACCTTTAGAAGTGGTGTTCTTTAAATCTTTCATAGCAAAACTACCAGAAGTATGCACCACTAAAGTATTTTTAATTTTTAAAGAAACGGCAGCAATAGCGTCATCTGAGACAGCTAGAATGGTAATAGTTGCTTTGGGTATGTTTTCTAATTGTCTAGAATTTATTTGTGTAACAGCTATAGTATCAGCTTTTAAAAAAGCTTTTACTAAATGTGTCGCTACATTTCCGTTCCCTATAATTAGCACTGATATCATTATAGCGAAGATATTCAAAATTTATAGAAATTTAGAATTGGTTTTAGTAAATTAGCTGATGTAAAACAGATTTAATGAAAAATTCTAAAAATTTAGGAATAAATACTATTTGTGTGCATACAGGAGAAGTAGAAGACACGCAGTTTAAAGGCGCAGTTTCGCCAATGTATATGTCTACTTCATATGCTTTTGATGGCGTAGATGTAAAACGGTATCCAAGATATTTTAATACACCAAATCAAGAAATGTTATGTAAAAAAATTGCCGCTTTAGAACATACTGAAGACGGTTTAATTTTTAGCTCTGGTATGGCAGCAATTTCTGGGGCAATGTTTGCTTTTCTAAAGACTGGCGATCATGTAATTATACAACAAGTAATTTATGGCGGAACTTTTAATTTAATCGTTTCAGAATTTGAAAAATACGGAATTGAATACTCGTTTACAGAGTCTGACAACGCAGCCGATTTTAAATCGCTAATAAAAGAAAACACAAAGATTTTATATATAGAAACTCCTTCAAATCCGTTATTAGGAATTACAGATTTAGAGGCAATTGCAAGCTTGGCAAAAGACAATGGTGTTTTAACAATGATAGATAATACCTTTGCTTCTCCAATAAATCAGAATCCTGCAGATTTCGGAATTGATATTATTTTACATTCTGCTACAAAATATATGGGAGGGCATTCAGATATTTCTGCGGGTGCTATTGCAGCCTCAAAAGAACACATTGCTCAAATTTGGAAAACAGCAATTAATTTTGGTGGAAATTTAAGCGATCAAACGGTTTGGTTGCTAGAAAGAAGTCTAAAAACATTAAATCTGCGTGTAAAAGAGCAGACTAAGAATGCGCAAGAAATGGCAGTGTTTTTAGAAAACAACAAACAGATAGATCGGGTATATTATCCTGGTTTAAAAAGTCATCCACAACACCAATTAGCAAAAAAGCAGATGAAAGGTTTTGGTGCGATGCTTTCTTTTGAATTGAAGGAAGGTATTCATGCAATGGATTTTCAAAATGCCTTAAAATTAATAAAACCTTCTATGAGTTTGGCGGGTTTAGAGAGTACTACGGTTAGTCCGGTACAAACTACACATGCCTTATTAAGCAAGGAAGAACGTTTGGAAAGAGGAATAAAAGATGGCTTAATTCGGTTTTCTGTAGGTATTGAAGAGCCAAAAGATTTAATTGAAGATATAATGCAAGCTTTGGTTGAAGTAACAAAGTAGTAACGTAAATAATAAGACAATTAAATTGTAAAGAATGAAATTAGATATACTAGCTTTTGGAGCGCACCCAGACGATATAGAACTAGGATGTGGCGCAACCATAGCCAAAGAAGTTTCTTTAGGCAAAAAAGTAGGGATTGTAGATTTAACGCGCGGTGAGTTAGGAACACGAGGTTCTGCAGAATTAAGAATGATTGAAGCAAATAATGCCGCCAAAATAATGGGCGTTTCTGTTCGAGAAAATTTAGGTTTTGCAGATGGTTTTTTTATAAACGATAAAGAACATCAATTAGAGATAATAAAGATGCTTCGTAAATATAAACCAGAAATTGTGTTGTGCAATGCAATAGATGATAGACACATAGATCATGGTAAAGGAAGCAAGTTGGTGTCTGATGCTTGTTTTTTAAGTGGATTAATTAAAATTGAAACAACAGTAGGAGGCAAGCAACAAGAAAAATGGAGACCAAAACACGTTTATCATTACATGCAATGGAAAAATATAGAGTCTGATTTTGTAGTTGATGTAACGGGTTTTATGGATAAAAAAACGGCAGCAGTTTTAGCGTATTCGTCTCAGTTCTATGATCCTAAGAGTAAAGAACCAGAGTCTCCAATTACAAGTAAAACCTTTATAGAGAGCATAAACTACAGAGCAAGAGATTTGGGAAGATTAATTGGTGTAGAATACGCAGAAGGTTTTACATCAGAACGTTACGTTGCTGTAGAAAATCTTAGTAAATTAATTTAAATTTTAGTGTTTTAGAATAGAAAAAATAATTATATTTGCACCCGCAATTATATGGTGGTTGTAGCTCAGTTGGTTAGAGTATCGGTTTGTGGTACCGAGGGTCGCGGGTTCGAATCCCGTCTTCCACCCAGAAAATAAAGCTTCTTAGAAATAAGAGGCTTTTTTTGTACCCTTATTTTCTAACTTTTCGCAAATCTTTCTAGTGTAAAGATTGTAATTTCTGGCCTTACATTAAACCTTACTTGATATAGGTTGCCTAGTGCTCTATTAATATATAAAGTTCTACCATCGTCTAAATTGATTTCTCCTGCACTATACCTCTTGTTTTTAACGGGTAAAATAGGTGGTTTTAAAAACGGAGGTTTTACTTGACCGCCATGCGTATGACCAGATAAAATCCAACCGGTATAATTACTCCAAACGTTTAAATCGCATACATCTGGGTTGTGACATAAAACAATATTGGCTTTATTTTTATCAACTAAAGGCATAATTTTATTCGGATTAAAGTTTAAACCCCAATAATCATCTAAACCAACAATATTTAAACCGTTTAATTCTTTTTGCTGATTGTTAAGAATAGAGATGCCCGCAGTTTCTAAAATTGTGGTAATCTTATCTGCCACATCTTGTTCTAACCAATCTTCACCGTAATCATGATTTCCTAAAACACCAGCAGTTCCTAAAGTTCCTGTTACAGCAAATTTCATTACTTCTTTTAGTTGCCCTAACTGCTCTTCACTTTCATAAGAAACAAAATCACCAGTATACAAAACAAAATCTGGCTTTAGTAACTTTGCTTTTTCAAAAGAATCGATAATGTGTTGATACTCGAATTTATTACCCACATGAATATCGCTAATTTGCATGACGGTTTTACCTATTAAAGATTTCGGTAAATTATGTATTGGCATTTTTACGTTTACAAATTCTAACCAAAAAGGTTCTATTTGCCAACTATATAGGCCCGCAATGAAACCAATACCAGCAGAACCTAAAACTGTATTTTTTATAAATTTTCTTCTTTTCATACTTTCTAACAAACACTTAAAACAGCCTACAGCTTTTCCGCTAAATATTTAGCAGTATACGATAGTTTGTCTTTGGCTAAATCTTCAGGAGTTCCTTGAAAAATAAGGTTTCCACCGTTTTTACCTCCTTCTAAACCTAAGTCAATAATATAATCTGCACATTTAATTAACTCTATATTATGTTCAATAACAACAATAGAATGGCCGCGTTCTATAAGCGCATTAAAACTTGCTAATAATTTTTTAATATCATGAAAGTGCAAACCGGTTGTTGGTTCATCAAAAATAAATAAGGCTTTATCTTTAGTATTTCCTTTTACCAAAAAGGATGCTAATTTTATACGCTGTGCTTCACCACCAGAAAGGGTAGAAGAAGATTGCCCTAATTTTACATAGCCTAAACCAACATCTTGCAAAGGTTTTAGTTTTTGCGCAATTTTAGTTACTAAGTTTTCAGAGAAAAATTGAACGGCATCATCTATGGTTAGGTTTAGAATATCATCAATAGATTTCTCATCAAATTTTACTTCTAAAACTTCTTTTTTGAAACGTTTTCCATTACAAACATCACACTCTAAGTGCACATCTGCCATAAATTGCATTTCTATAGTTACTTCACCTTCACCTTTACAAACCTCACAACGCCCACCTTCTACATTAAAAGAAAAATGTTTTGGTTTGTAGTTTCTAATTCCAGATAATTTCTGATTTGAATACAAGGCTCTAATATCATCATAGGCCTTAATGTAGGTTACAGGGTTAGATCTAGATGAACGCCCAATAGGGTTTTGATCTATAAATTCTACATGTTTAAGTGTCTCAAAATTTCCTTTAACATCTGTATGTTGGCCAATTTTATCTCCATAACCCACTATCTTTTTTTGTAATACAGGATATAATATTTTTTTTACCAAGGTGCTTTTTCCTGAGCCAGAAACGCCCGTAATTACAGTCAAACAATTTAAAGGAATGGTAACATTTACATTCTGCAAATTATGCTCTCTAGCGCCAATAATTTCAATTTTATTTTCTGATGTTCTTCGTTTTTTAGGAACTTCTATTTTTAATTCATCATTTAGGTATTTAGCTGTTAACGAATTAGATTTTAAAATTTCTTTAAAGTTACCTTCCGCAACTACATGCCCGCCAAAAGTACCTGCTTCTGGGCCAATATCTATTATGTAATCTGCTTCTCTCATGATATCTTCATCATGTTCTACAACAATTACAGTGTTTCCTAGGTCTCTTAAATCTTTTAAAACGCCAATTAAACGTTCTGTATCTTTTGGGTGCAAACCAATACTTGGTTCATCTAAAATATACATAGAACCCACTAAAGAACTGCCTAAAGAAGTTGCTAAATTAATACGCTGGCTTTCTCCTCCAGAAAGGGTATTAGAGGTTCTGTTAATGGTTAAATAATTTAAGCCAACATCTGTTAGAAATTGTAATCTATTATTAATTTCCATTAATAAACGTTTTCCAATTTTAGCTTCGTAAATATCTAGAGTAAGATTTTTAAAAAATACGGCTAATTCATCTAAAGGAAGCGCTACTAAATCAGAAATATTTTTATCATTTATTTTTACATAATTGGTTTCATCTCTTAGACGTTTTCCATGACAGGTAGTGCATTTTGTTTTTCCGCGATAGCGCGAAAGCATAACTCTGTTCTGAATTTTATAACTTTTTTCTTCTAAAATTGAAAAGAAATGATGGATACCGTGAAAAGATTTATTTCCTTCCCAAACCAATTCTTTTTGTTTTTCTGACAACTCAAACCAAGGTTTGTGAATTGGAATGTCAAATTGATATGCCACATCTATCAAGTTTTCTTTATAATGAATATATGATGGCGTTTTAAAAGGAAATATACAATCTTCAAAAATAGATAGCCCAGTATTTGGAATTACTAAATCTTTGTCAATACCAATTACATTGCCATAACCCTCGCAAGTTGGGCAGGCCCCATACGGATTATTAAAACTAAATAAATGGGTGTTTGGCTCTAAAAATGTAAGGCCGTCTAAAGCAAACTTATTACTAAATTCTGCTACTTTATGATCTGTTAAATTTTCGATAAAACACATTCCTTTACCTTCAAAAAAGGCAGTTTGAATGGCATCTGCCAGACGGTTGTAAAAATCTTCATCATCTTTAGTTACCACTCTATCTACCACTAAAAATAAAGGCTCATTTTTAAATTCTTTTTGCGGAAAATCTGAAATTTTATATATGGTATCACTCCATTTTAAACGTGCATAACCTTGTTGATCTAAAACCTGTAGTATTGTATTTAAGTCTCTGTTTTCGTCAATAATTATGGGTGCAAGTAGTAAAAGCTTTGTTTTATCATCAAACTTTTTTATGAAGTTTACAACGTCAGACACTGTATCTTTTTTAACTTCATCTCCAGAAATAGGAGAGTAGGTTTTACCCACTCTAGCAAATAGTAATTTTATATAATCGTAAATTTCTGTAGAGGTGCCCACTGTAGAACGCGGATTTGTAGAATTTACTTTTTGTTCAATGGCAATTGCTGGTGCAATACCTTTTATATAATCTACTTTAGGCTTGTGTAATTTTCCTAAAAACTGGCGTGCATAAGAGCTTAAACTCTCTACATATCGTCTTTGTCCTTCTGCATATAGCGTATCAAATGCTAAAGAAGATTTGCCAGAACCAGAAAGGCCTGTAATTACTACTAATTTATTTCTAGGTATAACAACATCAATATTCTTTAAATTGTGCAGTTTTGCTCCTTTTATAATAATATTTTCTTTTGGATTTACTGCGGAAATATCTATCTTCATGTATCAATAATATAAGCTATAAATTTACCAAAAAATAAGCTCATTTTATAGTCAGTAAAATAATTTTTTACAAATTGTTTGTTGTTTTAACAAATAATATTGATATTTGTAACTGATAAACTACATAAAACTAGACGTCTATAGCTAAAAAATTACTTTTAAAATTATTAACAATTAATAATAAGAAGAGCCCTATCGCTTTTCTAAAAGTAATTATGGTACGTAAAGATAAAATTTCCGACAGCATATTGGTTCATGATTATATAAATGGCAAAGAAGCTTCTTTAGCTATATTAATCAACAGACATAAACAACGTCTATATGGCTTTATTTATAGTAAAATTCAAGATAAAGACTTAACTGAAGATGTTTTTCAAGACACTTTTATTAAAGTAATTAGAACTTTAAAAAAAGGAAATTATAATGAAGAAGGAAAATTTTTACCTTGGGTAATGCGTATCGCACACAATTTAGTGATTGATTATTTTAGAAAAAATAATAGAATGCCTTCTTTTCAAAATACAGATGAATTTGATATATTTTCTGTTTTACATGATGGAAGTTTAAATGTAGAGAAGAAAATTATACAAGAACAGATTTATGATGATGTTAGAGAACTTATAAATGAGCTACCTGAAGAACAAAAAGAAGTTTTAGTAATGCGCATGTATAAAGACATGAGTTTTAAAGAAATTAGCGAGAATACGGGTGTAAGTATAAATACCGCTTTGGGTAGAATGCGGTACGCCTTAATTAATATGCGTAAATTAATAGAAAAACATAATATTATTTTGGTCAACTAACAATAAAGTAAAGAAAGCACCGTTAATTGTTTATAACCAGCTAATTAAATTAACTATATGATGCAACTTTACTCTAAAGAGACTTCTGGTATACAGCAGCAACCCAAGAAAGAAACAATTCAATTTTTGATTAATTTTTCCAAGTCGTTAAGAATTGTAAAGACAAAATCAAAAGGTTTCATTGAATTAAATTTGAATTAAGACTAGAAAAGTCCTTATCGAGAGATAAGGATTTTTTGATTTTATAGGTTTGCCTAAATAGTACAAATATTATTAGAAGACTACTTTAATTTTTTATAATAGGCATCTAAAACAGATTTTCTACCAACTGTTTTTGTAATAATATCATTATCTAAATTCCAACCTCTTGCTGGTGAATACTCTCTACCATACCAAATAATTTGTAAGTGCAAATCGTTCCATAATTCTTTAGGAAATAATCTTTTTGCATCTTTTTCTGTTTGTGCCACACTTTTTCCGTTAGATAAATTCCAACGATACATTAAGCGTAAAATATGGGTGTCTATAGGAAATGCAGGCACACCAAAAGCTTGGCTCATAACTACGCCTGCTGTTTTATGACCAACGGCTGGTAGTTCTTCTAAACCTTCAAAAGATTGCGGAACTTCACCATTATATTTCTCAATTATAATTTTAGACAAACCATAAATTCCTTTACTTTTCATTGGCGATAAGCCACAAGGTCTTATGATTGCCTTAATTTCTTCTACAGACATTTTTACCATATCGAAAGGGTTATCCGCTTTAGCGAACAAAAGTGGTGTAATTTTATTTACACGAACATCCGTACATTGGGCAGATAATAAAACCGCAATTAATAAGGTGTATGGGTCTTTATGATCTAAAGGAATGGGTATTTCTGGGTATTTTTCTTCTAGGACATCAATTACAAATTGCACTTTTTCTTGTTTATTCATTTCTTAGCGTTGCAAATTTTTAGAGTAGGCAAGTTACAAAGTTAATGTAGAATTAAAATTTATTTACCTCCAAAAGAATTACCATTAGGTTTGTATCTTTGTTAAAAAAATAGAAAAATGATAACATTAAAAATAGGAGATAAGGCGCCACAGTTTGAAGCAAAAGACAATGCAGGAAACATCGTAAAATTAGCTGATTACAGTGGTAAGAAACTAGTCTTATTTTTTTACCCAAAAGCAAGTACGCCAGGTTGTACTAATGAAGCATGCGATTTAAGAGACAATTACCAATCTTTTTTAGCAAAAGGATATGATGTGTTAGGAGCAAGCGCAGATTCTGCTAAAAGACAACAAAATTGGATTAACAAGCATGAACTTCCTTTTCCTTTATTAGCAGATGAAGACAAAGCTGTAATTGAAGCTTTTGGTGTTTGGGGACCAAAGAAGTTTATGGGAAAAGAATATGACGGTATTCATAGAACTACCTTTATTATTGATGAAAATGGGGTTATTGAAGATGTAATTTCAAAAGTAAAGACAAAGGCACATGCTGCTCAGATTTTAGATTAGATTTTATAGGTATTTAGAATATTTAAAAAGGCATTCGTTTTAAAACGAATGCCTTTTTAAATGATAATTATCTGCTATTTAAAGCTTCATACTAATTTTAAAATTTAAAACCCTACTTGTCATATAATTAGGTATGCCAAATTGATTCTTAGAATACACATCTCTAACCCAGGTATTTGTAATAGAATTTTGAATATCAAACATATTAAATAATTCTAACCCTGCAGATAATTCTTTAAATTTAGACAACCAACCTGTAGCGTATTGTTTATTAGCGTCTGCGAAGACATAAGAAATTCCTAAATCGGCTCTTTTGTAATCTCTTAAACGTTGCTGAAACTTATATACATCTGCATAAGCAGGAGCACCGCCAGGAACCCCTGTATTGTATACTAAGTTTAAGTATGCTTTTAAATTTGGTAAATTAGGTACGTAATCTTGAAAGAGTATCGCAAATTTTATGCGTTGATCTGAAGGTCTAGAAATAGTACCTTTATTGTCAATATTTTCTTCTGTCTTTAAATAACCAACACTAACCCAACTTTCACTTCCAGGAACAAATTCTCCGTTTAAACGTGCATCAAAACCATATGCATAAGCAGTAGTTACATTATCTGCTCTATATCTTATTCTTACATTATCTACAGAATATGCGTTTACGTTACTTAAATCTTTGTAGTACATTTCTGTAGTTAGTTTAAAAGGTCTTTTCCACATCTCTAAACTATAATCCATACCAGCAACTGCATGAATAGATTTTTGCGCTTTTACGTTAACATTTATTTTACCGTTGTAATTTTTTAACTCTCTATAAGATGGTGGTTGTGAATACCAACCTCCAGAAAATCGGAATAACAGATCTTTTTCCCAATTTGGTTTAATAGAGAACTGTGCCCTAGGAGAAATAATTGTCTGGTTTGTAGAAGAAGCACTGCCAGAAGTAACCGTCCAGTTTTGCGCTCTAACACCTAAATTGTACCAAACTTCATGCTCACCTAAAAATAACTGCTGGTTATATTGCATAAAACCAGAAAAACGATGAATATGTACACTGTTATCTTCTCTAATATTTTTAAAAGGTTCAATTGGGCCTATAAATGGCTCATAAGGTTGCGTATTGCCCAAACTATTAGGGGGTCTTACAGAAAAACCTAAAGAATCTATAACTTCCCATTCTCTGATACGTTCTCGAATATCTTCATTTTGATATTTTACACCAAAATTTAATTGAGATTTTTCTTTTTTATAAGTCCCTCTAATTTGTACGTTATTAATAAATGCATCTAAATCATTTCTGGCATGGTTTAATTGTGAGCCAATACCTTGAGAAAAATCAACTTCACCAAAATTATCTGAACCAATATTAGCATCAACCTCACCTAAACTGTAAGAAGCAGCTATATCATAATACTCTTCCTCTTGAGAATTATAGCTAGAAACGGTTCCTGTGAACGATAATTTATCGTTTACATTATAGTCTAAAGAAATTGCATTAAAAAGTGTTAAATAATTGTTTTCTTCTTTACCGTCATAATATACATTTAGCTCTAATGGTTCTGCAACAGTTCCAAAACGAGTTCTTCTAGATGTTGGCTCATAGTTGTAACTGTTTAAAGAAAAATTACTTAAATAACTTAGCGTTAAGTTATTTGTAAATTGATAGGTAATAAAAGATTGCAGATCTGTAAAGCGAGGCCTAAAGTTAGTTTCTATTTGTTTGCTATTTACAAACAAGCTATTATCTCTATATCTTAAACTTGCAATGGCGCTAAGTTTATTTTTTAAAAACGGACTTTCAAATGTAATACTTCCTCCTAATAAACTAGTATCTATGGTTGTTGCCAGCTCTTTTGGTTTTCGATAGGTAATATCTAAAACAGAAGACAATTTATCTCCATATTTTGCTTGAAAACCACCTGCAGAAAAATTAATATTTTGCACCATACTAGGGTTTATAAAACTTAAACCTTCTTGTTGTCCAGATCTAACTAAAAAGGGTCTAAAAACCTCAATACCATTTACATACACTAGGTTTTCATCAAAATTACCACCTCTAACATTATATTGTGTACTTAATTCATTGTTGTTATTTACACCGGGCAAGGTCATTAAAATATTTTCGATACCTGCATTTGCGCCAATTATAGCTTTTGCTTTTGCCACATCTATACTTATAATACCCTGTGCTTCTTTTCTTCTATCTTTTATGATAACTTCTGATAGTTTTTCATTTTTAAAGGCTAGAACAGGAGAGAACCGAATGGCGTTTCTACTTTTTGCAGTTGTTGTGTAGATATAATTTTTATAAGATATATGGCTAAATGTTATTGTAATTTCTTTTTGATATGGCACTCTTAAAGAATAGTTACCCGCTCTATCTGTTACAGTTCCTGCTACACCAAATTCTACAGAAACATTTTCTATAGCTTTGTTGTCTTTATTTTTAACGGTTCCTTTTAAAATGGTTGTTTTTTGAGCAAACATTAAAAAGGGTAAAAAGAGAATAAATAGAAATATTTTTTTCACGAATATTATTTTGTTTGTTTCTTAAAGAACGTAATAGAACGATTTGTAGTATTGCCAACATTGTCTGATACTGCAATTTTAAAGATATGTTTGCTACTAACCAATGTTTTATCAGTAAAATTATAGGTTAAAATGTTTTTTTTATGATTGTATTGCATTAAAACCCAGGCTCCGTCTAAAGTTGCTTTCCAGTTTTTTATTCCAGAACCATCATCAGAAATTTTAACTTTCAAAGTTTTAGAGCTAGAAATCCATTGATTCTCTTTTAAATAAAGAATTTTTGCTTTTGGCTTTAAGGTATCTTTTTTTAAACAGTATTTTCCTAAAGTTTTTGTTGTGGTGTAAAAAGTGCTGTCTTTTTTCCGAGTATATACATATCTTGGATATTTTTTATATTCAATATTTGCAATGTATAGCTGCTCTTTTTCTTGTTTAGAGTACTTGGCAACATTAAAAGTTAAGGTATAGCTTTTATTTAACGGAATTGTGGGTGTATGTATTTTTGCAATGCCATTATTTACCTGAAAGTTTAAATAAAGATCTTCATAAAAAGTATTTTTAGGAAAAGCGATGGTAATATTATCTTTTTTGAATTTTTGAAACTTACTAGCAATAATTTTATAAGCGGTTGTATCTCTTTGTTTTTTAAAAAGGGCATTACTTTTTTTACCAACAACAGGGATTTTAACAGTGCTGGTATTTCCTTTAAAATCTTTTGCAATAATTTCTATGCTATAATTAAAACCGTTTTTAATATTAATTGTTCCATCATTTATCAAATCTTTATAGATAGAAAGGTTGTTTTTAGCTACTTTAAATGTTTTTTGTATTCTACTTTTATACTTCTTGAAATATTCATAATCAATTAAAAGATTTAGATACTTACTTTCTGGAAAAGAGAAAGTTGCTACATTATGGTAATAGTGTCTTTTTCCGTTTACCAGCATCTCAAGACTGTAAATACCATTTTTGTTTAAAGCATTGTTTAATCGATCAAAAACATTTATTCCAAAACCAATAGTTCCACTTGCTGATATTCTATTTGCAGTATATTTTCCGTCTGCCAAATTTTTAACACCTATTTTATAACTATTAGATTGTTGGTTTACTCTTGCATCTTCGCTAAGCGGATAAACGTGCAATGATTGAATTGTTGGTAATTTTGAATCTGGAATATCAATACCCAACAACATGGGGTTTATAACATGTTCGGTTTTTGTATCTCTAATTTCAAAGTGTAAATGCGGTCCTCCAGAGCCACCTGTATCTCCAGAAAAAGCAATTACCTCTCCTTTCTTAAAAAGAAAAGCATTCTTTTTGGGAAATATATTACCAGTTTGGTACTTCTCTTTTTTGTATTGAATTTTTTTGACATACGTTTCAATCTCGTCATTAAATTTGCTTAAATGTCCGTAAACAGAAGTATAACCGTTAGGGTGTGTTACATAAATAGCTTTACCATAACCATATTGTTGCACTTTAATTCTAGAAACATAACCATTTGCAACAGCAACAACTTGTAAGCCTTCTTTTCCCTGTGTTTTAATATCTAAACCAGAATGAAAATGATTACTTCTTAACTCGCCAAATGTTCCAGAGAGCACTAGAGGAACATTTAAAGGATTTTGAAAATAATTTTTAGGATGTTTTTTTTGTGAAAAACTTAAACTAGATAGAAATAATAAAAAGAGAAATAGTGGTTTCAAAAAGTAGGATTTTTATGCAAAAGTAGTGAAAAAACATCTTTTTGTAAACTGTTTAATTTCAGGGTTTTATTAAAAGACCATTTAAATGTTGTATATTTAAAACAGATTGTTAACTTTGTAAGTATAGTTTTATTCTAATAAATTTATGAGTAATATCTTAGAAGCAATTCATTCTCTGGAAGATAAGTTACAAACCTTACTTTCTAATTATGAATTTTTAAAAAAGGAAAATGAAATTCTGCTTCAAAGTACTACTAATTTTCAACAAAAAATATTAGAACAACAGCAAGTAATAGTAAATCAAAAAAAATCATTTGATTTGTTAAAAGTTGCAAAAGCTATAGACGGCAGTGGTACAAATACAAGAGATACAAAACTCAAAATAAATACATTAATTCGAGAAATTGATAAATGTATTATTCAGTTACAAGATTAAAGTTCTTTAGATTGTGGAAAAATTAAAAATTAATATTGTTATAGCGGGTAGAACTTATCCTTTAAGTGTGAATAACACAAAAGAAGAAGAGGGGATGCGTAAAGCAGCAAATGCTATTAATAAATTAATTTCTATGTATGAGCAAAATTATGCGGTAAGTGATAAACAAGATGTTTTAGCAATGTGCGCATTACAATTTGCTTCTAAATTAGAAATTTCTACATTAGAAAAAACATCTGACAGTACTGAAACAATAAATAAATTAAAAGAGTTAACCAATTTGGTAGACGCTCATTTAAAATAAGTTCTTTAAAATACATTAACAAAACACTGCCTACGTTAGTAAATTGTTTGATAAACTCAACGAGTATCTATTAGAAAGGATAAGTCTCAGTTGCTAAAGCAAGCCATAGAAATTAGATTTATTTAATTTCAAGTGGATCCTTGATCATCTGGTTAGTCCTAAACCTGTAATAATGGAGTTTATATAAACCAAACTAACGTAGGCTTTTTTTTATACATTAAATTAAAATTATGGACGAAAATTTACTTCCCATTATTGCGGGAATTATAGGAATTGCAATCGGTTTTATTATTGCAAAAATTATAGAGAAATCTAAAGGAAAAAATTTACTAAACGCAACAAGAAAAGAGGCGTCTTCTATTATAAAAGAAGCTAAAATTGACGCTGATGCAATAAAAAAAGATAAAATTTTACAAGCTAAAGAAAAGTTTATAGAATTAAAATCTGAGCATGAGAAGGTTATTTTAAGTAGAGAAAAGAAAATTTCTGATGTTGAAAAACGTATTAGAGATAGAGAATCTCAGGTGGCTTCAGAGGTTGATAAGAATAAAAAATTGAATCGCTCTATTGAGCAGAAAGAAGAAGATTATAATCAAAAATTAGATTTTCTTGAGAAAAAAGAAGATGAATTAGGAGTAATGCATAAGCGTCATGTAGACATGCTAGAGCAAATTTCTGGCTTATCTGCAGATGAAGCTAAGAAAGAGTTGGTAACTTCTTTAAAAGATGAAGCAAAAACGGAAGCAATGGCTTTCATTCAAACTTCGGTTGAAGAAGCAAAATTAACCGCAGAGCAAGAAGCTAGAAAAGTTGTTTTAGGAACAATACAAAGGGTTGGTGTAGAACAAGCAGTAGAAAATTGTGTATCTGTTTTTAATTTAGAATCTGATGATGTAAAAGGTAGAATTATTGGTAGAGAAGGTCGTAATATTAGAGCTATTGAAGCCGCTACCGGTGTAGAAATTATTGTAGATGATACACCAGATGCAATTATTCTTTCTTGTTTTGATCCTATTAGAAGAGAAATAGCACGTTTATCTCTTCATAAATTGGTAACAGATGGTAGAATACATCCTGCTAGAATTGAAGAGGTTGTAAGCAAGACAGAAAAGCAAATTACACAAGAAATTATAGAAGTTGGTAAAAGAACTGTGATAGATTTAGGTATTCATGGATTGCATCCTGAATTAATAAAAGCAGTGGGTAGAATGAAATATAGATCTTCTTACGGACAGAATTTATTACAACACTCTAGAGAAGTTGCAAATTTATGTGGAATTATGGCAGCAGAAATGGGCTTAAATTCTAAAGTTGCAAAACGTGCAGGTTTATTGCACGATATTGGTAAAGTACCAGATGCAGAGAGTGAATTACCGCATGCTTTATTAGGGATGCAATGGGCAGAAAAATATGGTGAAAAACCAGACGTTTGTAATGCTATTGGAGCCCATCATGATGAAATTGAAATGAAAAGTTTAATATCTCCAATTGTACAGGTTTGTGATGCTATTTCAGGAGCAAGACCAGGTGCAAGAAGACAGGTTTTAGATTCTTACATACAACGTTTAAAAGATTTAGAAGATATTGCTTTTGGTTTTACAGGAGTGCAAAAGGCGTATGCTATACAAGCTGGGCGTGAATTGCGCGTAATGGTAGAAAGTACAAAGGTGAATGATGCAAAGGCTGCAGAATTATCTTTTAGTATTTCTCAAAAAATACAAAATGATATGACGTATCCTGGTCAAGTTAAAGTAACGGTTATAAGAGAGACAAGAGCCGTGAATGTTGCCAAATAAATAAGATATTTCTTTATAAATAAAAAATCTCGCTTCTGCGAGATTTTTTTATTTTCTAGGATGAAAAGTTTCCACTACTTCTTTTAAATAGCTTTTATCTACATGAACATATACTTCTGTTGTAGTTATGCTTTCATGACCCAACATTTGCTGTATAGCTCTTAAATCTGCTCCATTCTGTAATAAATGAGTTGCAAAAGAATGTCTTAATGTATGTGGACTTATTTTTTTCTTTAAATCTATCTTAATAGCCAAATCTTTTAAAATCATAAAAATCATTTGCCGCGATAAACCTTTTCCTCTTCTATTTAAAAAAAGAGTGTCTTCAAATCCTTTTTTTGGTAAAACATGATTTCTTACTGCCTTTTGATATATTGTAATATACTTTTGTGCATCTATATGAATAGGAACATACCTTTCTTTATTTCCTTTTCCTAAAACTCTAATAAAGCCTTCTTCAAAAAATAAATCAGAAATTTTTAAAGTAATTGCTTCACTAACTCGCAGACCACAACTATACATCGTTTCTAAAATAGTTCTATTTCGTTCCCCTTGTGGGTGACTTAAATCAATAGCAGCAATAAGAACATCAACTTCATCTTGACTTAAAGTATCTGGTAATTTTGTTCCAATTTTAGGCGTTTCTAATAAGTCTGTAGGATTTGTGGTTCTATAGTCTTCAAAAACCAAATAATCAAAAAAACTTCTTAATCCAGATATTATTCTTGCTTGGCTTCTAGATGTAATTTTTTTAGCAACCTCATATATAAATTGTTTTACAATAGCAGCATCAATAGCAATAGGAGAGGTGCTAATTTCATTTTCCTCAAGAAAAAGGCAAAGCTTTTCTAAGTCTTTTGTGTAACTATCTATTGTATTCTTAGAAAGCCCTCTTTCTATTTTTAAATACATTTGATAATCTTTAATTGCGTTTTTCCAATTCATTTGCTAAAAATAAAATATATTTACCTTTTAAAACTTTTAATCGTGAAAATAATTATTATTAACGGCCCGAACTTAAACTTATTAGGTAAAAGAGAACCAGAAATTTATGGTTCTAAAACTTTTGATGATTATTTTAAAGAATTACAAGCGAACTTTAAAGAGGTAGAATTGTCTTATTACCAGTCTAATATAGAAGGAGAAATTATAGATAAATTGCACGAAGTTGGTTTTAGTTTAGATGGTATTATTTTAAATGCTGCCGCCTACACGCATACATCTGTTGGAATTGGAGATGCAATTAAAGGTATTGAAACGCCAGTGGTAGAGGTTCATATTTCTAATATTCACGCCCGTGAAGAATTTAGACAACACAGTTTTATTTCTCCAAATGCGAGTGGTGTTTTATTCGGTTTTGGTTTAAAAGGGTATGATTTAGCAATTCAGAGTTTTCTGTAAGAAACCGCATTAGAAAAATCATAAAAATTTTAAGAGCGTTTAAAACTCGAGTATCATTTTAATATTAGCTCTTTCATAGTGCACGTCTTTTTCTAAAGGCACTTCTACAAAGCCAACTTTTTTATATAAATTTATAGCAGGAACTAACTTTTTATGGCTGTAAAGCGTAATACTTCTCCATTTTTGTTGTTTTGCAAAATCAATACAATAATCAATTAGTTGTTGGCCTATTTTTAAACCTCTATAACCCGGTAGAATGGCCATTTTACTCAATTCAAAATAAGTTTTTTGATTAATTAAAGCCACAGTACCAATTATTTTTGATTCATTTTTAATAAAAAAAATAAAACCACCGGTATCTAAAATATATTCTTTAGGGTTGCTTAGTACCTTTTTATCATAAGGTTCTACATAAAAATATTTCTCTAACCACTCTGTATTTAGATTGTAAAAATCTTTAGAATATTCAGTTTTAAAAGGAGTTATTTCTAGGGTCATAAGATATATTAAATAGTCAATTATTTTCTAAAACTTTCTTGCGTACGTATAAAGAAATAAATATCTAATAAGAAGCAACAGTAATAAAGGTATTGCTGTAATTGGAAACACTTGCAATCCTAGAATCCATAATACAGGCACTAGCAATAAACAAGCAAAAAGTACCATAAGATATTTTGACAACCATTTTTTGGCAAGTGCTTTTGTTATCATAAAAGCAACAATTAGGTTTGGGAAAAATGCCCATAAAATATTATAATTATTTGGTGCGGTTTTATGTGATGAGAAGAACCAGAAATAGGATAAAATAAGACCAACAATACCGGTAATAAAGAAAATTATAAAATCTAACCATTTTGTTCTTTGTTGATTTTTTATGTCTTTATAGGTGATAAAAATCACCAAAAATAGTAATACAGTAAACAAAAGTAAAGGGTTAAAAATAGACGTTGTGTTAGAGATTTCCTTAAAATTTAATAAAACTTCTTCTTTTTTCACTAGAGATACAAACTTGTTTTCTCTTTTTATTTTTGCATTTTTAATAGTTTTAAAAAGGTAATCTGGTAAATAAGTATATTCTAGTTGATTTCTTTCTATATCTAAAATGGTTCCCGTAATTAGGTTAATACCAAAATTACCCCAGGTATTCCAGACAATTTCTTTATTCATTAATTTTCTTAACGTCTTCTTATTTTGTATGTTTTTAGAGCTTAAAACTACATTCTCGTTTAAAATTTTTGTGGTAATATCTCTAAGTTTAGACGCGCAATTATTAAAGAAAGGATCATATAGATACGTAGCATTTTTAGTTAATGCATTGCTCTCTAAATATAAAAAGAAGTATTGCTTTTCTGCCGTGGTTAAATCTAAAACTTGTTGTTTAACCCAACGTTTATCTTTCTTATAGCTTGCTAAAAAATACTTAAAATCATATCTGGCCAATACATAATACATTTTACCATCTGCAAAATTTAGTAAAAAATTAGGTTGGTTAAAATCGAAAACACCATAATTATAAATAAGATCTAAGTTTAAAACGGGGTCTTTAATTCGAATTGCAGCATGGCCAAATTTTTCATATAATTTTTCACCAGGACCTGCTGTAACTATAGATATTTCTGAATACACAGACAGGTTTGCTTGTGCATTATTTTGAATAATAGATAAGAAAGAAAGAAGAATAAAAATGCGTGTTTTTTTAATCATAAAAATTAAGGCCTAAGAAAATTATAATCAAAAGTAATTGAAAAAATATTAGAAAATAAAGCATTACCAACACTGCCAATATTTGTTAATGCATAATCTATTTGTATGCCTTTATAGTTAAAACCAACACCTAAGTTAGGTTGTAGAGATAAAGATTTACTGTTGTTAAATTGTGTTGCATTTTGAAAATTACCAACACCAGCTCTCAAATATACAATTTTATCGAAGTCTAATTGAAAACCAATTGCGGGGTCTATGCTTGCTACATTAGAAGAAAAGATATCATTTGTCTTTGCAAAACGAATATTTAAATCTACTTCTGCAAGTAAATTAAAGAAACGACCAATTTTAAATTCTTTGGCAACACCTGCTTGTAGTTTTGGTTTTGTAATCTCTGTAGTTTCTGGTAATTCTTGATTTTGTCCTGAAACGGCATTTTTAATTTTATCAAACTCAGTTTCGTTTATTGCCCAAGTATTAAAGGTGGTTGTTATATCTCTCACCATCAAACCAAATTTCCAATTATTTCTTTCAAATTGAATACCAACATCAAAACCAAACCCCCAAGACGATGCAAAATCGCCAATAGTTCTTCTTACTATTTTGGCATTTACACCAAGTTTTAAATCTTTAAAAATAATATTTCTTGCATAGGCTACATTAAACGCATAATCTGCTGCAGAAAAAAGGCTAATTCTATTAAAATCTATATTTCCTTCACTGTCAATTAGTTCTGTAGTATTTAGAATATCATCTACTCCAAAGCGAATAATTGAAATACCTAAAGCACTCTGTTTATCTATGGGCATTGCAAATGCAGCATAATTATAATTTGCAATACCTGCAAAATAAGAAGCATGCATTAAAGAACCTTGGTAATCTTCTAGACCTACTAGGCCTGCTGGGTTCCAATAGATAGCGTTTACATTGTTTGAAGTAGCAACAACTGCTTTACTCATGCCTAACGCAGCAGCGTCTACACCAATATTTAAAAACTCGTTAGAGTAATTTCTAAAAGCTTGCGCACTTAAAAACAATGAAAAAAATAAGAATAAAGATAAAATTCTGAATTTCAAAAGCATAAAAATTTCTATTACAAATATCTTAAATACTATTAAATTAACATTGGTTTTGTTTAATTATTGTTTAAGAAAGTGGAATTTGAATATTATTAGCGATAAAGGAACTAATTCTTTTTTCTAACCAGGTATTTTCCTCTGGTTTAAAGGATTGTATAAAACCACAGTGACCTCCATGATTTGTAATTTCTAAGTAAAAGTTTGAAGACTGCAATGCTTCTTTTGTAGGATAGCATTCTGGAGATAAAAAGGTATCATCTTTAGCATTAATTAATAAGGTAGGTCTGTCAATTTGTGATAAATAAGGCTTAGAGCTTGCTTTTTTCCAATAATCTTCTGGGCTTTTAAAACCAAAGATAGGAACCGTATATAATTTTTCTAAATGTTTAAACTTTGTAGCTTTAAATAATTTGTCTTTATCTAAATGAAACTCTTTAAATTTATAAGCTTTCTCTAAAATTTTATTTTTTAATGTTTTGAAAAATAATTCAACATATAATTTATTTTTTAATTTATCCATCTCATGTTCTGCAGATGTTATATCTACAGGAACAGAAATTGCAATGCCTCCTTTTACTTTATGCGATAATTTTTGTTGATATTCTCCTAAATACTTCAGGGTTAGATTGCCGCCTAAACTAAAGCCAACAAGTATTATGTTCTCGTAATTATAGTTTTCTAGAAGATAATCTACAACAAATGCTACATCTTCCGTTTTGCCACTGTGGTAGGTTGTTAATAATAAATTATCTTCACCACTACAGCTTCTTAAATTAAAACAAACGGTATCTAAACCCTTTTTATTTAGATGGTTAGATGAAGAAGCCATGTATCTAGATTTAGAGCTGCCCTCTAAACCATGTATTAATAAGACCAATGTTTTAGAGCCTGTAAAAGAAAAATCTAAGTCAATAAAATCAGCATCCCAAGTAGTTATTCTTTTTCTAGTGTATGTACAAATATCTTTAGTAAAAAGGGGTCTGTACATGGTGTTAAAATGACCATTTTTAAACGGTAAAGTAGGAGAAAAGTCCGATTTTATGATTGGCATTTACTTAGAGTTATAAATTACTAATTTTAAGTTTTAAGTTGTGTGCTTTTTAATAAATGAATTTTAAAATGCAATAGCTTCTTTATTATCTTACAAATATGATAAAAAATAGAGAATAATCAAACCCAGCAAAAAGTATTTACTATTTTAGCCCTTTAATTAATATAACAGATGAAAAAACACATTCCTAATTTAATAACACTTGGCAATCTTTTTTGTGGAACCATTGCAACTATTTTTGCGGTGGAAGGTGATTTTATGCACGCAGGGTTATTTGTTGTTCTAGGAATTATTTTAGATTTCTTTGACGGGTTTGCAGCTAGACTGCTAAATGTTTCTGGAGAATTAGGAAAACAATTAGACTCTCTAGCAGACATGGTTACAAGTGGTGTTGTGCCAGGTGTTATTATGTTAAAATTGTTAGGAGATAAGCAAATTGGACTGGATAGTTTTACAGTACCTTCTTTTTTACCTCTTTTAGGTTTATTACTTACTTTAGGAGCATGCTATAGGCTTGCGAAATTTAATATAGACACTAGACAATCAGAATCTTTTATAGGCCTACCAACACCAGCAATGAGTTTGTTTGTAATTTCTTTGCCTTTAATTTTAGAGTATTCTAATATTGAATTGGTAGAAGATATAATTAGAAATAATTACTTTTTAATTGGTGTAACAGTTCTACTAACTTATTTAATGAATGCAGAAATACCTTTATTTTCTTTAAAATTTAAGGAATATTCGATTAAAAACAATCTTGTAAAATACATGTTTTTATGTATTTCTTTATTGATGATTGTTATTTTAAAATATATAGCTATTCCTTTAATAATTGTTTTGTATGTTGGCTTATCAGTAATTTCTAATAGAAGAAAAATAATATAGTATTCGCTAATTATTAGGCAAAAAAAAACATCCATAAAAAATTATTTATGGATGTTTTTTTTGTCTTGTTATATTTAAAAAATTTTCTTTCTTTTTAATTCAAAATCTTTTCCAAGATATACTTTACGCACCATTTCATCTGCAGCTAACTCTTCTGGTGTGCCTTCTTTTAGAATACTTCCGTTGTACATTAGGTACGTTTTGTCTGTAATAGCTAAAGTTGCTTGCACATCATGATCTGTTATTAAAATGCCTATATTTTTTTCTTTTAATTGGGCAACAATACTTTGTATGTCTTCTACGGCAATAGGGTCTACACCTGCAAAAGGTTCATCTAATAAAATAAAATTAGGATCAGAGGCTAAACAACGTGCAATTTCTGTTCTTCGTCTTTCGCCACCAGATAATAAGTCTCCTCTGTTCTTTCTAACATGGCCAATATTAAATTCTTCAATTAAAGACTCTAATTTTATTTTTTGCTCTTTTTTAGAACGATTTGTAAATTGCAATACAGACATAATATTGTCTTCTACAGATAATTTTCTAAATACAGACGCTTCTTGTGCTAAATAACCAATTCCTTTTTGTGCCCGCTTATACATAGCGTCTTGCGTTATTTCTTCATCATTTAAAAATATTTTACCTGCATTTGGCTTTACCATACCAACAATCATATAAAAAGAAGTAGTCTTACCGGCACCATTAGGCCCTAAAAGCCCAATAATTTCTCCTTGCTTTACTTCCAAAGAAATGTCTCTTACAACTTTTCTACTTCCATAAATTTTTTGAATGTTTTCTGCTCTTAAAATCATATTTTAAAAAATGTGTAATTGGATAAATATGTAATCGTGCAAATGTTGCTTTGTGTAAATGTAATAAATAACTGTGCTAAGATTCTTAAACCTTTCTTAAACAATCAAAGTTTTAAACAAATAAACACTTATACTTTTTCATTTTCTTCTTCTAGCGCTTCCCAATACTCTAATGCTTTTCTTAAATGCGGAATTACAATAGTTCCGCCAATTAAGTTAGCAATAGACATGGTTTCCATCATCTCTTCTTTGGTTACACCGTTTTTTTTTGATGCTTCTAAATGATATTGTATACAATCATCACACCTTAAAACGGCAGAGGCTACAAGACCAAGTAACTCTTTTGTTTTTATGGGTAAATGACCTTCCTGAAAGGCATTGGTATCTAGATTAAATATTCTTTTGATTACTTTATTATCAGAAGCTAATATTTTTTCGTTCATTTTAGAACGATAATCATTAAACTCTTGTACTTTTTTGTGCATCTTTATTTTGTTTTTTAATCACCATTCTAGAAACTTTAATACTTACTTCATATAAAATAAGTATTGGTATTGCAACAATTACCTGGCTTGCAACATCTGGTGGTGTAATAATAGCTGCTAAAATTAGCACTACCACTAGGGAATGTTTTCTGTATTTCTTTAAAAATTCTGGAGTTACTAAGCCAATTTTTGTTAAGAAATAAATTAATACAGGCAGTTCAAATAAAACAGAAACTCCTAAAAGCATATTGGTAACTAAGCCAATATGAGATTCTAAGGTGAAGTTATTCTGAATTACATCTGAAATTTTATAATTATATAAGAAATGTATTGATA
>Ga0308025_1000294_pt1 | contig 27607 bp, 27 predicted proteins | sample Neamet422_FD_201298 | JGI IMG/M metagenome (GOLD analysis project Ga0308025, IMG submission 201298) | Marine microbial communities from water near the shore, Antarctic Ocean - #422 | ecosystem: Environmental > Aquatic > Marine > Unclassified | place: Southern Ocean | collected 2014-10-03
GAAACCTATCTCTGAAGATGCATGCATTCGAATTATTAGCCGGTGTTGGAAATAAGAAGGCTCTGGAAATGGTAGCAAAACGTGGCCGTGCTGGTTGGGAAAATTTTGCTCAACTTGACGAGGACTGTGGAATCAATTCTGCAGAACTTCTTGCTAAGAGGTTCGTTTTAGAAATTGAAGATCGAGCCCTTATACCACGCCTCATCGATTTGTTACTTCGTCAGGAAGAGTGATTATTGTGGGCCATGGTGCCCGTGTTCTGATTGACCGCCTACGTATGCGTCAGGAGAATATCAAATCACTCGGTCAACATTTTCTGAACAATGAAGAAGTGTTGGATGAAACAATGAAATTAGCCGATGTAAATTCCGATGACCATGTAATAGAGATCGGCCCAGGCCCTGGTGTTTTGACGGAAAGGTTGCTAGCAACCGGTTGCACTCTTACCACAATTGAAATCGATGCAGGTGCATGTGAGTACCTTCGAGAAACTTTTCCCGAACTCAATTTAATCGAAGGGGATGCTTTAACGATTAAGTGGCCAACAGTCAACAAGGTTGTTGCAAATATTCCTTATCAGATATCTTCTCCCTTGATAGAGGTAATTACTCGTACGCCTTCGATAGAAGAAGTCGTCATTCTGATTCAGGAGGAATTTGCTGAGCGGTTGGTAGTTGAATGGGAAAGCGACCGGGGAAGTTTGGGAATGTGCACTATGCTGGATTGGGATTGTACTTTCGAAATGCGAGTTGGACCACATTGTTTTACGCCATCACCTAAGATTCATTCGCGGCTGGTTACGATGACTAGAATCGAGCCGCCCGAACATTCCAAGCTCACAAAAATGTTGATTCGGCAAGCATTTTCCCAAAGACGTAAAAAAATCAGAAATACACTTGCAAGTGCTCCTAAACGGATTGCCCGTGTTAGTGGTTGGCATGCAAAAGCGTACAGGGATGCCATGCAGTCTATCGATTGTGAATTCATAGACGAGCGTCCAGAAGATCTCGATATCGAAGATTGGCTCGAATTAGCACAACTCCTCGAAGATGCGCGTGCGGCGATGGGTTGACATCTAACCGCCGGCTCGGCCTGTCTCGTCGGAGGGGTTCAAATGGCAAAGAAGGACACATATCTTGCCTTATTACGTCGAGGAATCGACGAGACTACAGCTATGCAATTGGCAGATGCTGGAATCAAGATTGGCGACCTCAAAAAGATCGACAAATCTCAACTGGTCGAAAATTACGGATTAAAACCCGATATTGCAGATGGTGTACTCGATATCATTTCAGCAGGACCTCAATCTCACGGAAAAGAAAGATTCCTTTCCAAGGTTCTAGCGCCTGAACGTAAGCCAGAGAACAAGATTGAGGAATTGAAATTCAAGCGTAAGCAAAAGGATGTGCTTACCGAATTAGCTGAGCAAAAAGAGCGACTCAAACTCGCTAAGGTTGAAGCGTTCCGTGCAAAGAAACTTGTTATGAACCGTCTTGGTAAGACAGTCGAATTGATTGTTAAACTGGAGAACAACCTTCACGATGAAGGAAAGGATGACCAGAAGGTCAAGATTCGTGACCAACTCGAAACCCGTGGTCTTGAGGCTGCTCGTGACCACGAACTGCTAGAGATAGAAGGAACTCCTCAGGACATTGTAGACTTCCGTAGAATGATTGTTCCTAAACTTATACTTCATGCATGCCCTTCATGCAAAGAAGAAATGGACCCACGCACAAGCCGTAATCCAGAAGATAATGAAAACTGGTCATTCATCTGCTGGGAATGTGAAACCAAATTCTCTCCCGGCCTATCCATTGCTGTAGATGCCGTCATGCAAAATGGCGGCAGGATTGATATTGACCCCGATGCAAGACCAAGGAACCCAGTTCCACCTAAACCTGCATCACAGGACTTCTCTACAATCAATGAGTTGGTTAAGGCTGAATTAGCACAAACCGGTGCTGACGCTGATTCGATGACTCAAGAAGCAGAAGAATCAGTTCTGACAAGTGGATTGATGAGCATCGATGATTGGATCGACCAAACTCTTGCATCTAAAGGATATATTCAGGCACAAGAAGACCGTGAGGATTTCATTCTCCGAACAGGCGCTGGTGCTACCAAGTTCAACAAGTGGATGAAGAAGGCAGGACTTTACTTCAACAAGCAAACTGGACGCTGGTCGCGCTGGGAAGACCGTTGAGGCGACTTCAATGGGCCTCATCCGTTTCCTACGTGGTTCTAAGCTGCTAGGCCAAACGACTGAAATTACCGGAAAGTCGCTCGTTGAGCACGCTCTTGCTGCCAATGTCGAGATTCCTACCAATTGTACCAGCGGTAATTGTGGCTCGTGTATGGTCACTCTTTTGTCCGGTAATGTAAGTCTTCCAGACCCTCTTACTCCTGGGCTTGATGAGGAGATTGTCGCAGAGGGTGCGCGACTCGGATGCATAGGAATTCCATCAGGGGATGTCGAAATCGATATTCTACCACCACTTTGAGGTGAAAGAATGACAGTTCCAATATGGGTCTGGTCACTGAATATAATTGGGGTTATAGCCGCAGTGTGGTTTCTATCATGGCGCTTAAAGACCAAATTGGCCGAAGTAGAAGAACGCCATGTGATGAGTGGAATTCGCCATAGAAACCGCTTGGATGAATCCGAATAGGTCCCAAAAAAGCATATGGGTGACAGGTAAAGGCGCAAACATGGCCGAACTTCGACTCCAGACTACTGATGCTGGCGTAATCGCTTCGTCAGAGTTTACTCTTGGTGAACTCGATGAAGCCGTCAAAGGTAAGGGAACCGCTTGGCTTGACATCCTAAAACCGGATGATGAAGTCAAAGATTGGCTAGAAACTATTGGAATCGACGAATTAGCAGTCGAGGATATTTTTGGTCATGCTAGCGATACAGTACAGAGATTCCAAGACCACCGATTCATCGTAGTTCGCGCACGAGATGCCGATAACCGACTAGATACCGAACCGGTAGCAATCATTCTTCGTGATGACTTGATGATCACAGTTCGTGGAACTAGAATACCAGCACTTGATGTATTTCGCCGTCGTCTGAAGACCGCTGATGCTGATGAAATCGCAATTGGTGTGGATTTCTTGCTTTACGAATTATTGGACTCCATTGCTGACGATTGGACGCCAATTCTTTCCGAATATTCGAATCGGCTAGATGATTTAGAGTATCAGGTATTCGACCCTTCCAAATCTTACGAAGGATTGCTTGAGGGGCTTCACGATTTGAAGAGATTATTACGTGAAGCATCCAAGTCGATTGAATCTTTACAGTCGGCTTGCTTACGTTTATTGAAACCGGGTGAGAGATTGATCAACGAATCTTCACTTGCATTCTTCACCGATTTGCAACAACTTGCAAATACGCTGGTAAAGCGATGTTCAGCATATTCAGCAGGTGCTACGAGCACAAGAGATACCTATCTGTCACACGTTAGTATGGATTTGGCTCTCTCAAATGCCAAACTTACTGAAGTTATGACAACCCTAACAATCATTGGTGCAATAATGCTGCCATTAACTCTGATAGCGGGAATATTTGGTATGAATACCAAGCTACCTGCTCAACTCGATGAACTTGGCGGGTTTTGGACAATCATGGGCGGTATGACCCTCTTTAGCATAATGATGCTAAGTTGGTTCCGCCGTAAAAAGTGGATATAATCACTCTTCTTGAGTTGATTTAGGCTTTGGTTCAATCAATCCCAGTGCCGCTGTTGTAATCACCATTGATGCAATCAATGATAGCATAATCATCATTGCAGAGAATAGGCCGAATGTGTTGAATAATCCCATTGAAGATGTTGCAATAATCGAGAATCCAGCAATGTCTGAAACCGCAGAACCAACCAATGCAAGAGCGCATGCTCCTCCAACACCATGTAGTGCTTGCCGATGGTTTTCACCCTTCTCTCTTCCTTCGCGATACCGTTCGGTAACGTGAATACAATAGTCAATACCCACTCCAAGAGATATCGTGGCAATGGTGACAGTGACGATATTCAGTGAATATCCAAGTGCAAATATGAGGCCATATAGCCAAACGACAACCAAGAGAATTGGTGCAAGTGAAATCATTGCCTGCTTTATTGAACGGAAGCCGAAAGATAGTGTGATCAATACAAATAGTGAGCCTAGGAATAGCGAAGATTGCATTTCTGATTGCATCTTATCACTAGCAACGAATCTAATAATCGGCTTACCGGTGAGCATAACCCAAGTTAGTGGTTTATCCTCTTGAGTTGTACCAGAATCTTCCCAAGTTCCCGATGATAAATCTCGCAGAGGTTTCAAATCCCGTTTTATTTCTTCAATTCCAGGCCCCATCGAAGGGAAATCTTCCGGTGAAGTAATTCCGAATCTGATAAGCATCAAGTCATATGTAATCGGGTCTCCATTCTTTGATAGCCATACTCGTTCAGGGTCCGGCTCCTCACTTGGTGAAATATACATGTCAATCAATGAAGAAGGAACTTGTGTTCCTGGTATTCCCTCAAGAGTTAGGACTCCGTAGAAGAATACAATACAATCTCTATCGCTAAAATCAGCGGCTCCTAAAATCCCCTTAGTCGAACATCCAGATTCATTAAATCCATGATTCCAAAATACCGTGGGATCATTAATCATTGCCGCGGATGCGTTAATGACGAATTCATCGATAGCGAGCATCCCTACCCTTCCATTAGGTTGACGAGTCATTTTGTCATCGACATCTTCATTTCGCTGATTTGCATTTTTTCTAAATTCATCAATAGCCGCAAACACCTTTGGGTCTGCAACATCACCCTCCAATAGTAACATTGCAGGTTCACCTTCGTCGGAGAATCTATCGTTTACAGCCGCTACTCCGAAAGCAAAATCGGACTCGTCGTCTAAGAAATCTTCAACTGAGAAATCACCTTCTAACTGCATCATTCCCCAAGCAGCAGGCAGGGTTAGAATCAGACACAATGAGGCGATTATAATCGGGCGAGAGCCGGTTCCCGATTTCACTGCAATTTTTTGTAGTAACTCCTTTCGCTTCAAATTCTGACTAACAGAGGGAACAGTATCTTTGCCTCTCTTTTCCATCCATTCATCAAAGGATACACGAACTAATGGCGCCCATAATCCAGTCAGTAAAAATGCAGCTAATACACCTAGCGCAGCCTCAACACCGAATGATCTCAGTGCAGCAACATCGCTGAATAGATTGGCGCCAAATGCTGCCATTGTAGTCAAAGTGGTAAGCATAATCGCTCTACCAACTCTCTTTACAGTAATCTCTCCAGCTTCGGTCGATGAACGACCTAAACTTCTCTCTTCTTTGTAGCGGTGCAAAGCATGTAAAGAATCATCTATACCCAATGCAAGAACCAATATCGGTAATAGATTAGAAAATTGCGAACGGGAAATAATGTCTATTCCAAGCCACCCAAACAGGGTAGAGGCATGCCCGATCAGACCTTGCATCCACAATAATGCACCACCAAGTGCCATCGATACGATTAGTACATCAGACCACCTTCTTAGGGATGCATACAACAGAATTATGATTACAATTCCCATTGCAAAAACCAACCCTCCTGAGTTTTGTAGTTCCCGATTGACCTCTACATTGACCGCTTGTCCAACAACGACTGTTAATGAATTGTTATCGTAACTACGAATTTGCCCCTCAAGGTGCATAATCGACCATTCAATAGAACATGGAGACTCTAGGCTTAGGCAATACTCGGATGTGTAATTTGGCGGATTAAGAATCAAATCGGTTCCACTAAGTCTGTATCCTCCGATTTTGAATCCATCATCACCATTAGAAATTGTTTTTTCTGAATGTGCATCCTTCCAAACATCGGTCCAACCGGCTTCTAGTAATGCCGCTCGATCTAGTTGGACAAGAAGCCATGATGCCGATGCAGACCAACGTCCTGGGCCGTACCTGGCATTTTTCCATGTACCGTCTTCTTGTAATTCTCCACCTATTGGCCCGCCTACAATTCCAGCGTTTTCACTTGCACCAACAAATCCTCTGTCCAGCGAAAGCCATCTCAAGAAAGCAGAACCATCGGCCGAAGCCATTCTTTCAGCGGCCATATCAATATGTGCTTGAGTGACATTTTCATCATCAAAAGTTAGACACTCAAGCAAGCCACAATCATACCAATTTGTTTCAGGAGGCGCACTTCCAGTAAGAGTTAATTTCGGTTTTGTTAGAGCCGATTCGTTAGCCATGAATCCACGAAAAATATCTGCTAGGCTCATGACACCAGGAGTTTGAAGCCCGGTTACATCATTGATGAATGGTTTCATGTAATTGCCTAATTCATGATTGTAGATGACATCGTGCTTCGTATCAATTTCACGCAAAATAGTGAGATTTAGAATTCCGCCATCAGTGGCGGTGATTCCACCCCAATCATCTCCTATCTCGATCATTTCGTTAATCTTAGGAAGCCCAGCCCAATCCGGAGTGCCATCTTCCATTGTAGGGATTGGAACAGGCGTAGAACCAACCATGCCGGGGTCTCGAACACCCACTATAAATCCAAGAATTATTTCTGTAGTATTAAATTCCTCAATTATCTTTTTCTCAGCAGTAAGTTCAGGCGATTTCATGTCGTAAGATTCCATATCAATGGGTTCGAGCGCTTTTAACGCGCCTGGAATCATAAGAATTGTCAAGATAAATACGGCGATATGCACCTTTCTTCGATGAGGGACCAAGACCTTTGAAAGAGTACCAAAGTCAGCCATTGATTGCGGGCTTATCTTCTTGTTATTGAACAGTTGTATTCATTTGTGAGATATGCGACGCAGGTTTGGGCGGGGGTCGCCCAGCTTGGTCAACGGCGGTGGGTTTAGGTCCCATTTCTTATTGATTCGCAGGTTCGAATCCTGCCCCCCGCATCTACTAATCGTTATACTAAGTTGCTATTAGCGTGTCCTCACAATAATTCTACTGTATGTAGTACACGACCGATTAGACTGGTGAAAGGTCAAGTGTTCCCGACCAAATGTCGAGGCCTCTAAGCCTGCATTCAAATTTCTGACCGAGTTCTAGCACTGTATCGCCATTTTCTCTTTCTACCTTAAGACCGAATAAATCAATCATCAGGCGTTCTTTGCCACCTAATTGGCTCAGGTGCATCCGTCCTTCAAATGAACCATCGTCCTCAAGGTCGAGGTATATCCAAGGGCTGCGCAGCCCCACCACTCTTGCATTCCAGGTAGACGACTCCTCAGAATTAGCAAGATGCATATTGCAAACACTTGCTACCAATTCCCATTCTAATTTCTTAGCTTGGGTGGAACGGGTTGAGCAATGGCCTGATATTTCTTCAACTTCTTCTGGGCTGTGAGTCCAATCTTCATTGCTTAGAAGGGATTTCAATTGGCGGTGAACTACTAAATCCGGATATCTTCTAATCGGAGAAGTGAAGTGAACATAAGCATCTAAATCTAGGCCAAAATGACCAAGGTTTTCTTGGCTGTATATCGCCCTCTGCATTAATTGGAATAGGCCTTGATCAACAACACGACGCTTTACTTCTGAGAGTTTAGAAGCCGAAGACTGTGCATCTCTGAGCGCTTGTAACATTTCACCCCTAGCATCGGAATCAACTACATTGGAAAGATAATCTTCCTCCTCTAAATCTTCTTCAGTATCTTCTTTTTCATTACTAAAAGATAGCCCTGCATCCGCCCAAGCAGAAAGTAAATTCATAGTTTCATCACTTGCGGACTCTCCAGTTTTCCGATGGGAAGGCATAGGTAATTCAATGTCGATTCCCAATGATTCGAGTTTTGCATTAAGCGATTCCACTTCGGGACTATCGGGTGGGGAATGGCATCTCCAAGGGAGGGCAGACTCCGCATTACCAAGAAGGTGGCCAACCGCTTCATTGGTTGCAACCATGAAGGCCTCAATCATTTCTGTAGCATCATTTGGCCACTTAACCTCAAGGCTAATTTCATCACCATTAATCCGTGGGCGTCTTTCAGCCCCAGCAATATCTAGGCCGATTCGCTGGGCTCTCATCTGTTTGGATAATTTCATCATTTCAGGGAATAAATCACCCTGGAGAACATCATCATATGATAGGTTTTCTTTTACCCGAATTAGAGCTTGATGCGCTTTGCAAGTTGTCACTTTAGCATCATCGATTTTCATTTCTATTACCATTGCAAATCGATCAGCATCATCCCTTAGTGAGCACAAATCATCTGCTAACTTTGGAGGAAGCATAGGTAATACACAATGGGGCAGATAGACGCTAGTCGCTCTTTCACGAGCATATATGTCAAGAGCGGTACCTGGTTTCACATAATGCGCAACATCTGCAATTGCAACCCACAAGGTCCCATCGATTAGACAAACAGCATCATCAAAATCTCTTGCATCAGGAGGGTCGATAGTTACGAACGGAATGTGCCGCATGTCGATGTGGCTATCTGCCATCTTTGGGTCTGGTAACCTTTCTGCAAATTGGATTAAATCATCTCTGTATTCTCTCGCGAATGGGTTAACTCCTATCTTTCTTCGATAAGCTAATCTTGCATCTAGCATTTCTTCAGGTGAGAAATGTTTACGCATCAACCAAGCCATCGAGACCAGTGGGTCTGGAAATCTAAGTTTGGATTCTCGCTTGGCATTCTTTTCCAGTTGTGCTACCATGTCAAAGCCAAGATAGGTGCGTAGTACTTCATCACTCAGCAATGAGAAATTATCGGGAAGACTATCTCCCCGTAAAATCGCTAGCATCGCTCCTTCATCCACTTCATGCTGGGCTTGACGAACCGCGTTCTCAATCGACGCCTTTTCTATTTTTGAGCGCAATGAAAAATCATCAGGATCACCGACGAACAATTCACCCTTTCTGCAAGCATGAACGATAGTTTCTTGAATTTGAGAACGTAATTGTTTCTCATTTAGTTTGATATTGGATTCTTTCGATTGAATTGTTTCAAGTACCAAATCCAGTGACAAATCATTCTCTAGGCCATGAGATATAATTCGGCGGTAAAGACGTTCATCAGGATGACTTTGTGGACCTTTGCGCTTCTTCAAAGACCCACACCCTTCAGTGCTTCCAATGCAGCCTTTTGGGATTTATCGAGGTCATCTAATTCAGCCAAAATAAATTCAATATCAATATCCTTCACTCGCTGACGATCCCCTACTTGAGATAATGGCGGAACTGTGATTTTCCCTTTAATTCCAGAAGGTAATGTCACAGTGACTTTACCACCTAAGGTCAATGTAGAATAGGATACTTCGACTTCTTTTACAATTCTCCCTCCGTCCCAAATACAACCTTCTCCGGGGTCAATTCTGATATTGACAATCAAATCACCATTGCTTCCTTGCGGATGTCCATGGCCTTGGCCCTTGACGCGGATTTCTTTGCCATGCGTTGCAGCAGGGTGGATTTTGATACTCTGAGTACGGCGAACTTTGTCGATGCTACCGTGGCTGCCTGGTATCAATTGAGTAAATGTTAGGTCGAATGAGCCACCTTGTTTTGCTTCTTCAGGGGTAATGTCGAGCCAAGCCGTAGCATCCCGCCCTTTCTCTTGAGCGGGCTGTGGCGACCCTCGGCGTCGCTGGCCACCTCTCGCACTTCTTCCGAACATTTCTGAGAAGGCGTCCTCCATGCCACCCCCGCCACCCATTCCTCCGAATGGATTTCCGCCCCTGCCCCCAAACATTTGTTCTTGTTCTTGCTTGCGGCGGGCTTCGGCAGTACCTATGGAATCGTATGCGGCTTGAACTTCTTTGAAACGGGCCTCTGCGGCGGTGGAGCCGTCATTACGGTCTGGATGAAACTTGCGTGCAAGTTTGCGAAAAGCCTTCTTTATTTCCGCATCACTGGCTCCTCGTGATACACCGAGAACCTGATATGGGTCTCGCTCCGCCATGGTACCATCGAGACACAGGTGTGCTTTGAATCAGTCGATACCCGACCCTTGTTCGCGCCGTTGAGGTTAAATGAGGGTCATAGGTCGCCTTGACTCCTTGAGGTGAAACCATGTCAGATGATAAAAATCAAAAGCGCTCTTTTGAGGATAAGGTGCAGGACAAGCAAGATGCTATTGAGTCGCAATTCCGCAAGATTTCTCGCGGTAGCTGGGCTCGTATCATTCGCATGGCCCGCAAACCGACCCCACAAGAGTTCAAGCAAACCTCAATTATTTGTGGAATTGGACTATTCATACTCGGATTCATTGGGTTCGTAATGCTTATTCTAATGGACAATTTCATCCCGTGGATTATCCACGATGTATTTGGTATCTGATATTGGAGGAATAAAAATGACTGACGCATTTATCGCATTTGTTCGCCATGAGGAAGAGTTACTACTTCTTCGCCGCTCTAAGTCTGACTCTGATTCTGCCGGCCTTTGGGACGGAATTTACGGAATAGGGGATAATGAGGAGGACGTTCTCAACCGTGTTGCAGAGTGCACCGGTATACCACTAGAAGATTTGGAATATGTCCGTGCAGGACCTGCTCTCGGTATTGATATCGGTGGCCGCCTTCAGGATATCGCTCCTTGTCTAGTTGTTTCTTCAAGTAAAGAAGTAATTCCTACAGGTCGCTATACTGAGTCGACTTGGGTTGACCCAGGTCACATTCAGAATCACAACTGTGTCTTCTCAGATCTACAGATGGAGAACAGCGAGAAGTTGTTCCGTGAGTTGTACGGCTCAGTTGCCGCATACCTATTCATTGTAAAGACCGCTATTGGTTCAGAAAAGAGAGTTGCAGATGAAATGAAAGCTCGCTTGATGGGATCAGGTTCTCTATCATCAATTTTGGATGATGTCTTTGCCATCCTTCACCCAACTGGAATGAGAGGATACGTAATGGTTGAATCTAGCGCTCTTCACCATGTAGAGAAGCTAATTGGTCGCTCTGGCGGCCGAGACCCTAAGGCTCGCCGTGGATTGAACCAGACACCACTAAAGAACGCTAAGACCGTTCTTCCAGGTGAAGCACCACTCAAGGATATTCTTCCATACCTAGAACCAAAGGCAGTGACCAGCGGTATCGAGGTTGGATGTATTGTAGAGATAGTTACTGGCGCATTCAAGGGCGAAAAGGCACGTGTTACCAGTGTCGCTGAAACCAAGGAAGAAGTCAGCATGGAGCTGTACGAACAACCGATTCCAATGACCCTGAAGATGCGCGGAGATCACGTCCGTGTCGTCGAAAGAGTCGAATGATTGCGCGCGGCGCGATTAAATAGGGGAGTCAAGTCGGCGAACTGCTCACGTCCGTGAGCATCAGAGGTGTACAAACATGCCAAAACCTTGGACCAGCCATCTTATCATCAAAGCTCTAGGTGTAAAGAAGTGCAATGGAAGTTTGGAAGCCGCTACTGAGGACTTGAGCCTCGAAAAGGCGATGGACGTCGCCCGCCAAAAGCAAAACGACGGCCATCTGACCGGAGCAGACCTGAAAGCGCAGACCCGTGAGGTCATCGGCACTTGTGTGTCAATGCGCGTAAAGATAGATGGACTCTGGGCTAAAGACGCTTTGACCACAATCGAAAGAGGAGAATGGAACGATCGTTTTGCTTAAACTGAACACGGACCGCGGTAGAAGAGCAAACGCTCTTCGCAGACCGAAGTGGTGAACGGAAATGGAAGAGAAAATATCAGAAGCAATCAAGAACGCCCTCGAAGGCGCTCCAGAACGTAAATTTATTGAAGCGCTAGATATAGCATTCACAATAAAAGACGTTGACTTGAAGAATCCTAACAACCGTATCCAGGAAGAGATTCGTCTTCCTTCCGGTCGTGGCAAAGATATCAAAATCGCAATGTTCGCAACATCAGATGCTGCACGAAAGGCAACTGATGCAGGAATACATGTCATCGACCCATCCGATATTGAAGAACTAGGAAAGAATAAGGGTAAGGCTAAGAAACTAGCAAACTCGTTTGACTTCTTCCTATCTGAAGTCCCTCACATGGGATTGATTGGCCGTTACCTCGGTGTAGTTCTCGGTCCTCGTGGCAAGATGCCTCGCCCAGTTCCACCAGTTCTTGACCCAGCAGTTATTGCAGCAGGTCTTCAATCCACTACCGTGGTCAAGTCCCGTGACAAGGTTACGTTCCAAGCATCATTCGGAACCCGTTCACAATCTCATGAAGATCTACTCAAGAACGCTATGGCTGTTTACAACCGTGTAACCTCCAAGCTAGAGCGTGGAATTGGTAACATCCGCTCACTTTACATCAAGACATCAATGGGACCCGCAACCAAGATTGAGGTGATTAATTGATTCCTAAAGTCTCACCTTGGAAGAAAAACACAGTATCTGCATTGACTGAGATGCTGAAGAGCGGCGGTACTTTCGCTGTTATTGATATTCACGGAGTTCCTGCTGATTCAATGCTAGGTATGCGTGCTGGCCTTCGTGGCAAGATGCAGATTCAAGTTGCAAAGAAGCGCTTGATGAAACTTGCTTGGGAAGCAACAGGAAACGATTTCGCCGATTTAGAAGAAATGTATTCTTCAGCAATCCAACCTGCTCTAATATCCTCGGACCTGAATTCTTTCGAGGTATTCACAGAACTAAAGAAGACAGAATCTGGCCGTGCTGCTAAGCCCGGAGACGTTGCTCCTCACGACATAATCGTCGAAAAGATGGACACAGGAATGCCCCCTGGACCAATTGTCGGAGAACTAAACTCTGTAGGAATCCCTGCTAAGATCATGAAAGGTTCCGTTCAAATCCAGAAGCAAATAACAGTCCTAAAAGAAGGAGATTTATTCGAGGGTGACCTTGGAATGATGCTTTCTAAGATTGGAATCAATCCAATCATCGCAGGTTTGCGACTTTGTGGTACTATCGAAGGCGGTACCAGTTTCAAGCCAGCAACACTTGACATCGACTATGAGAAGTTCGAGTCTGACCTCATCAGCTTTGGTGCTGGTGCGTTCAACCTGGCTTGCAACATCCGCTGGTTTACCAGCCAAACCATACCAACACTCCTGTCCAAGGCAAGCGGCGAAGCTCTTGCACTGGCACTGGAGGCGGCAATCGTCACAACAGACACTTTGCCGCATCTAATCGGACGAGCAAACCGTGGCGCTATGGGCGTCGCTGGTTCGCTGTCTGCTGACGCACTCGACGAAGAACTGAGCCAACTTCTTGGCGCAGCCGCTTCTGCTGCAGATTCTGCAGCAGCAGCACCGAGCTCCGACGCGGCCCCTACCGAGGCTGAAGAGGAAGATGAAGAAGAAGAGGAAGAAGGCAGTTTCGACGGCCTTGGGTCCTTATTCGGTTGATAAAAATTTGAGGTGAAAAAATATGGAGTACGTATACGCTGCAATGCTTCTGCACTCTGCTAAAACTGAGATCGACGAAAAAGCTGTCACTGCTGTCCTAAAGGCTGCTGGTGTAAGTGCTGACTCTGCCCGTGTGAAGGCTCTTGTAGCCTCACTAAGCGGTGTTGACATAGCTGAAGCAATGGCTACTGCTGTTGCTTCCCCTGCTGCTGCGGCACCTGCTGCAGCTGCTTCCGCTGACGCTGCACCTGCTGCAGCAGAAGAGGAAGAGGAAGAAGAAGAAGGCGGCGGCTTTGAAGGCCTCGGCTCTCTCTTCGGCTGAAGTCGATAGAATCGGAACAGATCCAATTGAACTCTTGAGGCCCATTTAGGGCCTGAGTGTAAGCAGGGTCCATTACAATTGCATTATTCGGTCGACAGACCGTGATTGAACCATTCACTATTCCCACTCGCGTAGCGGGGGGAAATTTGTGGTCTTTCCAGCATTCGTTTGAGGAATGCACCCACTATCTTCTTCATATCATACGATTTGGGTTTAGTTAATGCTCAAGCGGAAGGAGTTAGTACTCGAGGTTTCGACCTCTCCAATTGAGAATATCAAATCCTTTAGGCGAATTACTGAGGCTAACAATTGGGAGATAACTAGCCATGAAGGTAGCAGATTGGTAGACCGATTTGCAATTATCATGCCAATGACCCAAAGCGCTCGAACATTAGGTATCGAGGTTTTGGATGGTCCACTTCAAGGCCTTGAAATTCATACTTGGGCTGAAACCAAAGGTAGCGCCGGTGCAATCAATATGGCCGCTTGGACAATCCCTGGCGGTGAAGGCAATGAGGAAGCCAAAGAAATAATTCGTGAATGGGCAACTTCCTTACCGAGATGCCCATGGAAATGGTCATTCGGAGAACGTAGTAAAATCGGCTATCTATTGCCGGTTTTCCGTCGCTCCCGTAAGGTATTTGCAAGGCTAGAACTGACAAAATGGGAAAAGCAGTAAACCCAAACACTTGGAAACCATAACCTACTACACTGCAATAACGGAGGAAGAGCGATGACATTCATGGACGACGTCAAAACAGACCAAAAAACTCAGATCATGGTTGCAGGTATGCTCTTCTTTGCACTCGCATTTCCTGGATATTTCTACTTCCTAGGGGGGCAAGAAGCCGAGAGTTACAGTATGAGCGGCCCAGTTGGCAACTATTCGGTTACAGGAACCTATTCTTATCATCAAATCTCTGATGATTCACAATATATTAATGACGGAGAGTCAGTGGAAATCATGGCTAATTCCGATGCTGCTGGTGACATAAAAGGCAAAAATATTGTTGGCGTTAGAGCAACTCTAACATTCACCGACGATGAAACTCAACAGGGATTTCCTGGTTGTGCCGTTGCTAACGGCCCAGTCGATGATGATGTGACGGGACATATCATGCATGCTGGGTTAGAGAATACATCAGTAGTAGTTACTGGCGAAAATTTAACGATTGAGTGGTATAATTCGAGCATTATTGGGACTACAGTTTCTAATATGAGCGAATCTCAAATCGAAGAACTTCTTGAAAATGTTTTGGGACTTGGTGTTGGTGAACATACTTTAGGCATTGCTGTAAATGTGAATACAGGTGGCGGACCAGGATGTCAGACAACTGATGATGGCGAAGAAGTCGCTTACACAATCGAATTAATTTCTCTTGATTACAAAATCGAAGCAGTTGAATAATCACAGCAACTTGCTGATGTCAATTATTGGTGAAACTCTTTCATCAATCATTGTAAGAATCTCATCAAGAGTTCCCTGATCGTTTGCTTCAACTCTCATAACAAGAATCGCTTCAGTATTGGATTTACGAGCTAGATACCAGCCAGACTGCAAACCATCCTTTTCGAATCGTACTCTTACACCATCAATTGTTGAAGAGTCATGGTCAGCAAAAGCCTCCGTGATTGCAGCCACAGTAGCCAACTTATCCTCCTCAGCACATGGAACCTTTACTTCACCAGTAGTCGGTAGATTCGGTGCAAGCCTAGCCAATTCAGCACTGAATAAAGCATCACGGCGTGACCATAACTCTAGGATTCTAGCAGCATTATACAGTGAACAATCAAAGCCATACCAACCACGGTCTGCCATGAAAATATGTCCACTCATTTCACCAGCCATTAAGGAATTAGGATGCTTTGCGAGAACTCTCTTCATGAATGAATGACCAGTCTTTGCCATCATTGGTTTTCCACCAGCGGCAATTATTGCCTTCTCAACATTCATCGAACATTTGACATCATAAATTAGCAAATCTTTGCCTTCTTCTGTTCCAACAACGTCGTCAGCCATCAGAGCAATCAAGCGGTCTGGATAAACGAAATCACCGTTTTCATCGACCGCTCCAATTCTATCTCCATCACCATCACTACCAAGACCAAGTTCACAACCATTGTCAACTACAGCCTTTGCTAGGTCAACCATGTTGTATTCGCGAGTAGGGTCTGCTCCATGGTTTGGTTCAGTATTGTCCCAATCACAGTATAGGTCAATGTGTTCTGCCCCAATCATGTCAAGGAGTCGAGTCATTGCAGGGCCTGGAACCGCATTACCACAATCTACTGCAACCTTTACAGGTCTAGCAAGCACTCCAGTCGAAGCGACAATCGCTTCGAGATAAGTATCCTCATGTGGGTGGTCAATATGTTCTCCAACTCCATTTTTGAAATCTCCAGTTAGAAATACTTCCTTCAATTCTTGAATTTCTTCACCAGCGAGAGGCAAGGTACCGCGGCACATTTTGAACCCATTGTGAGTAGGCATAGGAAGGTGGGATGCAGTAACCATCACTCCACCATCGACAGGCAAAGTCCAGCAAGCATGATACAAGCAACCGGTCGATACAATTCCTAGATCTAGAACCTTAACTCCTGAATCAATGAATCCTTGAATCAGATTTGAAGCGTAACTTGGGCTAGATTCACGAATATCTCTTCCAACAGCAAATGAGTTGCAATCGAGGTAGGTGGCCATTGCTCGGCCTAGGCGATATGCGAATTCATCAGACAACTCTTCACCTGACAACCCACGAATATCGTAGGCTTTGAAACAGTGCGTTGGCCATGTGCCCATATTGTAGGCCAACGAGTCTTCTCGTATGTATTTCATCGCCTGATGAGAAAAGAGATAGTCAATCCGACCGTAAGGAATACTCCCCACTCAAGCAAGACATCTTGCCACCATGCAACCAAAGAGATTGCAGAAACCGATGGCACTCCTATCATCAATAATTTAGGCCATGTAACAAGACCACTAGGGGGCTCCTCAAGGTAAGGAGAGCCTGGCATTTTGCTCACTCACTAGGGGTGGAATCGATTGCTTGTATCACAATTTCCACCTTCGCTCCGGCGGGAAGAGCACCAGCCTCAAAAGCAGCCCGAGCGGGTTTTACAACCATATCTTCTACCCACGCTCCATAGATTTCGTTCATTGCAGCAAAGTCGTTTATGTCATCGAGTAAGACCTGAGCAAAGCAAACAGCTTCACGGGTAACGCCAGCCGCTTCTAGTAACCCATCAATCTTAGCAAGAGCGCCTGCGGTCTGACTTTGGATGTCATCACCGGCATCAACATCGATTTGACCAGAGAGCCAAATCACCCCACCAGCCTTTACTCCGGGGGTATAGGGACCATACAATTTACTGCCTGCCACACTAATCGCTTTCTTCTGCATAATGGGGGGCACCACATGGTGGCACATCAAAATAGCCCGTCATTGTCGAGCAAACATGGCGACCGGCTGGGTTATCGATCATCCCGCCCATGCTCGTCTACTAGCACCGCTGATGCGAGAGTTATCTTCATCAGAAGATGTCATCATCGCTTGTGACAGGTTTGAAGTCAGGGCAATGCTGGAAAATTGTGATGGTCACCTACCTAGAAGGCGAACAGTATGGGTTCCTCGACCGGTTGGTAAAGGGCGATGGAAGAAGGCTTGGAAGCGAGCAAGAATTTCTGGTAAAGCCCTGAAGGGAGTTGACAAAGTGATTAGCGTTGGCGCTCCAATCGAATTGAGAGCAGCGCCTCGTAAAGCGAGGCGCATCTACATTACAGACACTGAAGTGAACCACTTAGCACACAGGTTAGCAAGGCCTACAGATATCATAATTCCAACGCATTTCATCGACTCATTATCTGGGCCATTAATGAAAAAGAAGGCTACTTTTCATCGAATAGATGGGCTACATGGGCACGTTCACCTCCATCCGCGCGTACGCCCGGATGAAATCTCCAACCCCCCAAGAGTATTGGTTCGCAGATTAATTGGCGGCGGTATCCATGACGATGACGAGATACTCTCCATCCCAGATAGTTGGCTAGATGGTTTGTCGATACACAAAGCTGATGAAAACTCCGTCGAAGGGAACCCTTGGGATTTGGATGGGACTATCGCTAGTATGAATGGCGTGATTACCCAATCTGTTACATTGGCAAGTGAGGCTGTTTTACTCGGGTTGCCCACTCTATTGGTTACCAAAGCAACCCGTGGGTTTCTCAATCGCTTAATCGAAGACGGTTATCCATTATTCATCGCTGACAAGCATGATGAATCTATACTCGCAAGTTGGCTAGCAGGCATACATTTGACCGATGCTCTTGAGCTACCGGATTGGCCTAATACGAAATCAGAACTGCTTGATCTTATCAAGGATTGACATGTGGTCGCCTGCCAATTCTTCGACTTCAGAAATACGGTGCCAAGCAGCACTTGCAGCATCATCTCCAGCCACAGGTTCATCGAAAGCAGCGACAAGGTATGCAATTGCGACCACATGGCCGCGTGGGTCTCTTTCTGGATTACCATTAACGCAAAGTAATCTCACTACTTTGCCATCGATTCCACACTCTTCTTTCAATTCTCGAAGTACTGCAGCTTCGGGGTCTTCACCGTAATCAACGAATCCACCAGGGAATGCAAGCATCCCCTTCCAAGGTTCCTTACCACGCCTAATCAGAAGAATCTCATCTCCTCTGATAGCGATAGCATCGACTACCAAAGAGGGTTTAGGCCATTGTCCACAATCATTGCAAGCTGGCATTTCATTCACCGAATCTACGTTTGCGTGCTTGGTATGTTTGAATTGCTTTGAGCAACTCTTTCTTTGAGAAAGACGGCCAAAATACATCTGTAAAATATAATTCAGAATAAGCCATTTGCCAGAGCAAGAAATTAGAAATTCTTTCTTCACCAGATGTTCTGATCACCAAATCAGGGTCGGGCATTTCAGCCGTGTATAGTCTACGACTAACCTCTCCCTCATCGATTGAATCGAGAGGGAGTTCGCCTGCACTATGGTCTGCAGCGATACTTTTTATCGCTCCTAACAGTTCTTCACGACTTCCATATGCAAGGCAAATCGTGAATGTGTATTCATCATAATGTGCAGTTTTCTCTTCTGCATATTCTATTGCAGCATTTACTGAATCAGGGAGTAATTCTCTTCTGCCAATAATTTGAACTTTCACTCCATTATCGTGTATACGTGGGTCGTCTGCAATATCCTTCAAACCTTCAATGTAAAGATTAAACAATCCCTCTAATTCACCAGCGGGGCGGTTGAGATTTTCAGTAGATAATGCATAGACAGTGAAATAATTAATTTCTAATTCTAGAACCCAATCAAGAACTTGTTCAAGTTTCATTTTACCCATCTTGTGCCCAATGTCTGTCTCCAAAGCCTTGGACCAAGCGAATCTTCGATTACCATCCATAATGATGGCGAGGTGGTTTATTTTGTCAGGGTTCTTCTTCACATCACGTAAGAGTTTAGCCTCGACCGCATTGCCGAGAATATCTCCGAGACGCTTGCTGATACCCATGACTTCGCCCCCTCTCTCCCGCCCATTCGCTTCAACCGTTTGAGTTAATCCCCGACAGCCCTTGGCCTGTATCATGGAGGAGCGCCCATGGTGGCCCAGAGGTATCGTGCAGAGTCACGAGAAGGGTTTCATTTCTACATCATGGGGCACACGTCCATTCCATTTTGAAGATGTATCAGTCGAATGGTGGAATGGTTTGGAAAAAACTTGGGGCGAATGGCCTGAGGTAACAGAGTTCGAATTGATTGAAGAAAATCAAAGCGGCATGTGGTTTGATATTGGAAAATACAAAGCTTTGGTTGTCCCAATACCTACTGGAAAACATGCATCTAGATTAGCCAGGAATCCACAATTGAAATCGTCGTTAGAGTCTCATTTATTATTACCCATAGCGGGCTGTGATAAAGATGGAGATCATGTCTTAATCTATCCAAAAAGCGATGCTAAAAAGGTAACTGCAAAGCGTCTAGCAGCCATGCATATCTCCTTGATTAATGGAAATTGGTCAACTCCAAATGATGAATATGGTTGGAATGCAAGATTGAAAAAGGTCGAAGATACTCTCAAAACTAGAACATTATGGCGGGCGCCACACAGTTTCAATACAATTGGGATTCCTCGAATTGAATTGGATGGAATGCGGCCAGTACCCTTGCCACTAAGTGAAGTGCTTCTCTGGAATAATGAAACAAACCTTCCAATGATTAGACAGGCGATGAAGCATAATGTTCTACTGGAATGGCGGGAATCCATTCCCTCGAAATATTGGGGTGATGATGTAATGAGAATCGCAACAGGCGGCGTAGCTCACATGAAATACGATCTGAATATTCTTTTCAAAGCCCAAGCGGTTGCGTTTGGTCTTGAAGTTCCTGAAGTCGACAAATATCTAGGCGGCGTAGACCGGATACAAGCAAAACTAGGTAATATGCGATTAATAAAAATGGGGATACCTCTTGCTATAGTCGGGTTGATTGGCTCATATTGGTTGGCTCGAGCAGGCGAGTTTGCCAACCCTCAAATTGGATATTGGACGTTTGGAATTATTGGATTCCTATCGTTCGTCTTCCACACAATAGCTGAGCCAGATTGGCGTCAAGAACTGTGACGGCGACGGTTGTCATGGAAGTTGAGTTGGTGAGATTTGCCTAATCCCATAACTTGGATTAGGAAATCATCACGGGCTTCGCGCTCTACTTTTGCTGATTTGATGTCCCAGTAAATATTGCATCCGATATCGATAGCATCAGGGCCTAGAGTTGAGACCTTTGCATATGACGACTCTTCTTTCATTGTCATTTCGTGCTTTTCAATCAAGTCAGCAACACCTTCACAAAATTCAGAAACTTTGCTTGGATCAGAATTGATATCTAGTTTGAAAATAGGTTGCCAACGGCGGAATCTACGCTTGCCCCAATTCTCTACAGGAGTATTGGTTAAGTTTGCATTGGGCATGGTAATTACCGTATCCTGGCTAGTCCGGATAAGAGTAGTACGCAATCCGATTTTCATTACTTCACCTTCGACTCCACCGATTACAATCCAATCTCCAACTTGGAAAGGCCGGTCCAAAAGAACCGTGGTTGCGCCGAAGATATTGGAGATTGTATCTTGGGCAGCAAGCGCCAGTGCTAGGCCAGTGATACCTAATCCTGCAACCATTGTTGTGAGGTCGAATCCCAATGCATCTGCAATGAATACTAGGCCAAAGACGACTATCAAAAATCGCATGATGCTTTCCGCTGCAGAAACGACAGTTTTCTGAGAGCCATCTAGTTCTCCATCATCATCGGTCCACAATACGAAGGCGTGGATAACTCCAACGAATCTGAATGCGGTTACGACTACTGAAACTACCATAACCAATTGGAGCAATGACCCGAACCAACCGACATCTTCTATCAAATACAGATTAACCCAACATCCAGCCGCCACACCAAGCGCCTTTCCTGAACTGGTTAAGGCATCTTTAGCGACTTCACTAACCAGTCTCAAATTACCAAAAATTCGAGGAATCACTAATCCACCAATTCCTCTCATCAGTAGAATAACAATCAGAAGCAAAATTGCTGCTATTACGCTCTCTAAACTGATGCCCAATATTTCCTTATCATGGCCAGGAATCGCCGTAATTAATCTCTGCATGAATATCGGGGGGCCACTAAGGGTGATGTTGTTTTCCCTTGAAATATTTCATCAAAGCCCCCTTAGGGGGCTATTTCAAACACGCGACGCTTTCAAGAGGGGGTGGGTATTGGCCAGAGTGATAGCCATGCGTTTTGAATCCCGAAAGATGTCGCTCTCAATACTACTTCTACCGTTTTTACTCTCTTTCCTTTCACCGATGGTGAATGCCAGTGCTGTCGAAAGTACGTCTCAAACAACTGGGGCTGAAGAACAAACTGACATGGAGCCTTGGGAACTCTGGGATCAAGATGATGAAGGAAAATACATCTCCTGCGAAGATACATCTGAAGGAATAGTTTGTGAATATTTATTCCCTTGGGGTGGCGATGAACAGATGCAATTCAAAGAGTACCATTCGTATGAAACAATGAAAGCACGAATGATGCGCTTAGCAGCAGATAACTCTGAATTCATGGAATTCCATGAGGGATTGAATGGCGGAACAAATGATAGAGGGGAAGAAACTTCAGCCGACACATATGAGGGGTCGTATTACGGATATTCATCGCCTTGGCTGAAGATTACAGGAGATGTCGAAGGTGGCGACTACAATGTATTCAATGGTGATAACGGAAATTATGAAGACCGACCAGATATCATGATTGTTGGAAACCATCATGCTCGTGAATGGATGAGTTATGAAACTCCACTTCTTGTCATGGAAACCATTGCGTATTACTACGGCAAAGGCCCTATCGACAACGATGGCGATGGCTTAGTCGATGAAGACCCATGGGGAGATGCTGATGGTGATGGCCAAGTCGATGACGATGGTGATTGTCTTTCCCTAGCCCCTGAATGGCAAGATAGTAATGGTGACGGAAAACCCTGCAACCCTGGAGATTTTGGTGTAGATGAAGATTTCAGTGAAGTCGAATTAACCAATCTTGTTAACAATCGTGAAATCTATCTAATTCCAATGCTGAATGTTGATGGCAATAAATACGACAGAGAAGAATTCTGTCCAGCTCCTGCTTGGGAATCTTGTCCTAGTGGCGGATGGAGAAAGAACTTGAGAAACAATGGTCCTGAACCTTTACCAGATCTCACTCAGGAAGTTGACGAAGATTGTGACGGCGTTGATCTCAACCGTAATTACCAATTTGAATGGGGATGGCCTTTAGGAGCAACAATACCACTTATTCCTGGAACTTGCACTCCTTCTGAAGATGAACGGGCTGGAATATCCAACAACGACGTCTATACTGGGCCGTTTGATACCAAAGATAACGATGGTGACGGCCTCATCAATGAAGACAATGTTGACGGTGAAGACGATGATAACGATGGCCAAACCGATGAAGATTGGGCTGGAGGAAATTCTGAACCTGAGACTAAATTCATTCAAGATATGACTGAAATGAACGATGATGATGGCGATGGTGCATCAGATTACAAAGCAACATTGACTTTCCACTCTTACTCTGAATTGGTATTGTACCCTTGGGGTCACTGTACTGGATGTGAAAGTACCGACCATGAACAACTGATTTTCCATGGCGACCAAATGGCAGAAATGACAGATTACACCAACATGCAATCTTCGGATCTTTATCCTACTACTGGAGATTTCTGTGATTGGCATTATGGCGTTCACGGTTCTTACTGCTATACTATGGAAATAGGTACTGCATTCCACCAACATGAAGACGATGTGGACCACATAGCAGTTAGAAACCTAGGTGTTGCATTCTACATGGCAAAGGTAGCAGATAACCCTCGTGAAAGAGCAGATTTTGCTTTGGCCAATATATCTAAAAATCAAATTCTTGAAGGACCTGAGCAAGTATTCATTCCAAGTTCAGGAGACATTCCAATTTCGATGTGCATAGACAGTGCTTTCACAATTGATTTGGACCATCATAAATCTCATGTGATGTATCGTTTGGTCAAACCAAGTAGGGCTCAATCTGATTATGGACCAACAGAATGGTTTTCTGAAGGATGGTCACATGCAGGGTTTAGTATGGCCGAAGGTGAAACCTGTGAGTTACTCAATTCCGCAGGGGAAGGGTACAGGATTGTAGCAAATATTCCAATCGATGATACGGATAACGGCTATTTGCATTACAAATCGATGATTTCTACTCTTGGTGGAACTCAGAAGATAGCGTATCCTTCGGACTCTCCATATCATGAATTGAAAATTGATTATAGAGCTCCATATGGCTCATTATTTGGCTCTGTAATGTTATTCATGACAGTTGCAGTATTTGTTTGGGGTGGACTTGGTGTCTGTCTCAGAATGATGATGACCGACCAAGAAGAGGCTCTTTCTAAGGATTTAGAGACCGCTCACCTCTTAGATGATGAGGACAATGACTCCATACTTAATGCAGAATTTGTGGAGGAGGGCTCAGCATGAGCCAATCAGATCAATTCAGCGGCAGGATGGGGCTAATCTTCGCAGCAATCGGTGCAGCAATAGGAACAGGCAACATTTGGCGATTCCCTAGAATGGTCGGTGCTAATGAAGGAGGAACTTTCCTTATTCCGTGGTTAATCTTCTTGTTTGCTTGGTCGATACCGCTGGTAATTGCAGAATTCGCACTAGGTAAGCGAAGCCGTACAGGAACAATTGGAACATTCCGAATTTTCGCAGGTAAACATTTCGCATGGATGGGGCTTTGGACCGCTTGGATTTCTACAGCGATAGGATTCTACTATGCTGTTGTTGCAGGATGGTGTCTGAAGTACTTCGAGTTAGGTATCACCAATGGTTTGGTTGGAGAAAATGTCGACACACAACTTGTGTGGAATGAATTCTTGCAATCTTCAGGAAATGTGATTTTCTATCAATTCATAGTTATCGCAATTACATTGCTAGCGATTTGGAAGGGTGCAAAGGCGATTGAGAAGGTCAACGTAATTTTGATGATTTCACTTTTCGCATTGCTATTCCTTTCTCTTGGTCTATCTCTTTACATGGACATGGCCGATGGAACCTTAGATGGATTCCTATTCATGTTCACCGTTAAATGGAGTTCATTAAGCGAACCATCAATTTGGATTAACGGCTTATCACAATCAGCATGGTCTTGTTCTGCTGGAATGGGAATGGCGATCACTTATTCCGTATACATGCGTAAGGATGAGGATACAACACTCAATGCATTCACTATGGGATTAGCTAACAATTCAATCTCAATCATTGCAGGTCTTACTGTACTATCGGCGATATTCGCAGTTTCTGAAAATCCGGTTGAAACAGTAACCAACGGGTCTTCAGCAATTACTTTCCTTGCATTGCCTGAAGTATTCGCTCAAGCACCAGGAGGCGGAATCGGAGCATGGTTAATGATGACAGGTTTCTTCCTTGCTTTATCATTCGCAGCACTGACCTCGATGATTTCTACTGTTGAATTGTGTGTTCGTAACTTCGTTGACCACGGCTATGGACGTGAGAAGTCGGTTCTTTTGACTTCAATAGCAATCCTAATCTTTGGAATACCATCTGCTGTATTGTGGATTACAATCGCCCCAGATGGAACTGCGTTCCCTCAATTCCTTGAGGTGCAAGACCATATCTGGGGATACGGATTGATGTTTAGCGGTCTATTCATCGCATTCACAATTTGGAAATATGGATATGTGAAATGGCGCGCTCAAGTAGCGGCTGGTGAAGCACCGTCTGGATTATCAGGCTATCTTGGTGTTGGCGTATCTGCATTCCGTGATGATTTCATCAACACTGGTGATAACGATATTTGGATTGGAAGATGGTGGGATATTCTGATGTATCTAGCATTCCCAATTCTATTCACTGTTCTAATTGTGTCATACTTTGGAGACCTGATTGCAAATACAGATAATGTATGGGACCCAACTAACCCTAACGGGATAACAATTATCCTTCTCTTCTGGGGAGTAGTTGCCGGTGGATTTATTTTACTCAATAAGAAATTGATTCAACGTCCATTATTCCGTAACATACCTGAAGGTGCCGATGTAGACATTTCGATGCTACCAGGTGGTTCTGACGATTTGATTGTTGAAGCCGGAGAATACCCCGCTGGATGGGAACATTTAGCAGACTCAGCATAAGTTTGAGGTGAAGCAATGGCACTCAGCCTATTCCAATGGATTGGAGTCGGCCTTGGCGTAGCAATTGTTCTCATACCTACTGCTAAGTGGTTTTGGAAGAAATTTGACCAGCCAAGTAAGCGGGCATTAGAGATAATGAAGCGTCATGAAGAAGATGCTGAAGAAGCAGAAGTATGGGCTGGCATAGAGGCTCAAGTCGAAGCAGAAACAGCAACTAAGCGCGAATTCGAAATGAAGCAACGTGAGAAACAAGAGCGCTCGGGTAAATCATTGGATGAAGATACATCTACAAATGCTTGGACCAAATTAGGTGTTGATGTACCAATACAGCCTGTAGAGAGGGAAGAAGCACCTCCGGTAATTCTTGAAAAAGCCATAGACGAATCTGATTCTGATGACGAAGCAGAGTTCGAAGAAAGCCCTGATGAACCTGACGTGCCTGATGCGCCCGATGAGCCTGATGAGCCTGATGCGCCCGATGAGCCTGATGAGCCTGATTGGGAACTTGTCGAAAAGATGTCGAAACTTGCTGAACCGGTTGATGGCGTACCCGATGCTCCAAATCTAGATGAATTGTCAGACGAGGAATCAGTGTCTAATGACGAAGATCCGGATTGGCCATTTTACTGGTGATACAGGTATCTCTGGTCTAGGGCCAGCCGTTTACCTGAAATGCTCGATGCGCCCCCCACATAGTGATGGTACAGAGACCACGCGGAACCCGGGACTTTACCCCGGATGTTATGAGTCGGCGATTAGCCTTCGAGAGTTTACTCGAATCAAAGGCCCTATCTCATGGTTTCAAGCGTGTACAAACTCCCATTTTTGAGACTCTAGACCTCTTTACCGCAAAATCAGGTCCAGGTGTTGTAAAACAACTGTATGCATTCCAAGACAAATCGGATAGAGCTTTGACTCTACGTCCCGAATTAACCGCCCCTGTAATGAGAATGGTTAGTGAAGAAATGAGAGCCTACCCTAAGCCACTTCGCTTATCCTACTTCGGACAGTGTTTCCGATATGAGGAGTCCAAGAAGGGCAGATACCGCGAATTCTTCCAGTATGGTGCTGAATTGATAGGGGCTAGTGGTCCACTTGCTGAGGCTGAAGTTGTAGCCCTTGCTATCGATATGCTTGATGGATGTGGGTTGCAAGACTATGAGGTAAGAATAGGCCATGTCGGCGTATTAAGAGACATCTTGACCGGGCTTGGCCTTTCACAGGAGGGCGAGCCAGAATCGCCGATTGCCAGTGCAATGCGTCTACTTGACAAAGGCGATTGGAATGGACTTTCAGAATTATTTACAACAAATGGAATCGATTCATCTGCAACTCAAAACCTTAGGAATCTTTCAGAATTAGATGGGGGAATAGAAACTCTCGATTCCGCTAGAGAGATTTTGTCAAGCATGGGCGTCTCTCTAGAATCATTAGACGAATTAGCATCAATGCTTAGCGCACTAGATGCTCTAGCGCCAACTCCACCCTCACTCAAAGTGAACCTTTGTGTGGCGCGTGGACTTGATTATTACACGGGAATGGTATTCGAAGTCAATGTAGCGGAACTTGGTGGAGAAGGCCAAGTCTTGGGTGGCGGTTCATACCGCTTACTACATCTGTTTGGATTAGATGATCTAGACCCATCTTGTGGATTTGGTCTAGGCTTTGATAGAGTGCTATTGGCGCTTGAAGCTCAAGCAGAAAGAGAGGGTAGAAGTGAAGTGGTCCCTGGTGAAACACCTGCCCCAAGTACGCTAATGCTACCATTCAAAATTGATACTATGGCCGTTCTTGGTTTAGTAAAGAGTCTAAGAGACTCCGGCTATAATGTGGAATTGGACTTGAGAGGAAAGAACATCGGCAAGTCTCTAGATTGGGCATCTAAGAACGGATTCAGCAATGTAATAATCGTCGGACCGCAAGATTACGAAAACGGTCAATGTAGCGTCAAGAATCTTGTGACAGGTGACCAAAATGTGGTTGCACTAGATTCAGATTCTATCGCTGATTTCCTCTGAGTCTTTCCTGCTTGGCAAGTAGACTGCAGCGAGTGTCATTGTTGCAAGTGCTGACATGAATAAGAATCCTGGTTGCTCTTCTGCCACTGGTAAATCCGCTTCAAACATCTGGAATGATTCATCCCAAGAAGCAGGGTCGATTGGCATTTCAATTCTAGAACCGCCATCTGCGG
>Ga0308025_1000301_pt1 | contig 27312 bp, 29 predicted proteins | sample Neamet422_FD_201298 | JGI IMG/M metagenome (GOLD analysis project Ga0308025, IMG submission 201298) | Marine microbial communities from water near the shore, Antarctic Ocean - #422 | ecosystem: Environmental > Aquatic > Marine > Unclassified | place: Southern Ocean | collected 2014-10-03
ATTCTTTTTCTATATCTTTATCTGACTTCGCTCCATCAGTAGATTGTTTCTTAACTAATTTCATGTTAGGGTCTGATACTACTGAATATCCTACTAAAGATGCCTTACGTGTTACATGAGTGTACCATTTAGAATATGCATCATTCGAATAGATATCAACTTGATTGGTTGCCGTTTTTGCACCGATTACACCAGCAGGAAATGGAGTTACAGCAGGAACTGGTCCGTTTGGATATGTTGGGTGTTCATAATAATCTTCCAATTCCTTGGTAGTTATCATATTCACTATTTCGTATCCTATTTTTGCTGCCCTTGTCGTATTAATGCTTTTGAATACATCGTAATTTGGAAAAAACGTATTTGGTCCATCATCAGTATCTCCTTGTCCGAATACACCAGATGCCTCACTTATCATCCATTCTTCAATTCGTTCCTTTGATATAAAAATACCTTCGTTTAGTTTTGAAGTAATTAAGTTGAATATAGTTTTATTGAATTTAGTAAATGCAGTATCTTTAAAGAATTTCTGTTTTTGGTCATCTGTACCACTTCCCAGTCCTAAACGAACATCAGTTCCACTTACTGGATTAGATTGTGATGGTGAAACATACACATATCCTCTATCTCCATAACCCTCAGTTGCTTCTCCTTTATATAGTTGGAAATATTTTCCACCTAAACGAGATTTATCCTTCTCACCAACTACTGTTATAAATGCAGTTGTTTCTTCTTCAAACTTTTTAAGTATTTCTGTTGGTTTGTATGGATTTTTAACTTGATGTATTTTAGAACTTGGAATTCCAAACATGGTTGTCATTATCTTTACCTTTTCTTTGAAATTGAAAGGGGATTTTGATTTATCGGTTTTGTTAGAAGTTCCTATGAATACATTATCCTTACCAAATTTCTTGACAAGATGTTGATATGTAGCATTATGTCCTTTATGGAAAGGTTGAAACCTTCCAACGTAGATAACTACTGTTTTGTTAATAGGATTTCCATCCTCAAGTAGTATTTGCTCTACTAAATAATTTGAAAGTTCGTTCATATGAAATATACCGTATCAGTATATAAATATAAAGTATTAGATAATTAGTGATTTTTATACGTAAATGGGTCTCTCCTACGTAGTTCTTCTAATTTCTTTTTATACAATTTATCTCTCTTACGATTTTTAAAGTAATTGGTAATTTTCTTAATTATGTTCATTTGTTATCTCTTTTTGAAATTATCGGATTTATACATGGCCATTCGATATTGAATTTATCACTATTCCATTTTATTGTGTTTTGCTTTTCTACATCGTTAAATTCACCATTATATGCCATTTTACAACTTAAGATACTATCATCTTTCATTACATAATGTCCACTTGCAAACATTGGTGGAATTAATACTTGTGTTCCTGTTTCTGGTGAAAGTATAAAGGTTTCTGATTTACCATATGTTGGATTTGTGTTTATACTACCACCACGTAAATCTAATACTGCTAAATAAATCTTACCATGAATACATGAAACCAATTTCCATGTTTTATCATCATAATGAAGTCCTCTAAGAACCCCCTCTTCTGATTTAGTGTAGGTATCGTGATTAAATTTCAATCCATTATTTCTATCAGTAGCAGGTAATATCCTATCATAATAATCTGAATGATATGTTGTTGATATAGAACCTCTCGATTCATAATAAGTTGATGGTTGTATAATCTTTACTTGATTTAATACAGTACCGTGGTAGAAATGAAAATCATTCCAGTCTCTATCTTTATAAAATATACTACGTCCTTGTGCCATAACCTTACTTGTGTTTTTTTATAAAAGAATCCCAATCTTCTTGAGTTCCCCAATCCATAAAATTACGTGTACTTCTATTAAAAAATGTTTTACCATTTAATAACATTTGAAAAATTACATGTGATATATAAATTTCTCCTTCTTGTTTTATAGATTCATATGTGTCTACGAATTCTTTTGCATCTGAAAATGTATATAATCCACAACAAAAATCAGATGATATTACACTCTTCTCAACAATGGTTAATACTTCACCAGTATCATTCTTTCTTATATACGATTTATTACCAGGTGTTATATTAGTGCAATCATTTAAAGAGTAGGTACAAACCTCATTTTCGTTAACATTGTCTATTTTAAAATAATCATCAGCATCTTTAATAAAGATAGAACCGATGATATTCTTGTTAGATATTGCCCGAGAAACTGTATCGGATGCACTATGAGTATCATTTTCAAGTAATAACAATTCAAAGTTTACCATATCTTTAAACTGATTGGTTACCAAATCAACAAGTTCATCAGTTAGATGTCGTTTCAATGCAACTACAATGATTCTATCAAATGTTTCTAATGGTAATCCTTGAATGGATTCATATACCATCAAATTACCAGTTGGATGTTCCAGTAGCCATTTTGGTAATTCGGTAGTAAATCTACTACTTTTACCTGCACATGGAATTATAAGAGTTCGCATAACTTATTAATATTAATTTCTAAATAATTTTTTATTTTATCATCATTCGTATATGGATAAATACGTAGTAAATTAATTATTTGTAATAATTCGTATTTTTCTATTTGATAATTTTCCACTAACCATTTATCGATATATGATAAACCGAGTTTGATTTTAGATAAATCAGTTACACTACTTACCATATTTAATGACCAATGTAGATGTGTATCTTGTCTTAGTTTTACCAAATCCATTGTAGGTGATTCTATATATGAATCTAAAAAATCTATTAAATAGATTTCATCCGTGAATATCATATTTGAAAGAGTCATATCTCCATGTGATAATCCCACCTTTATTGTTATATCTGAATGATTGGATAATAGTGGCAATAAACTGCTGCCATTTGGTATTGATTGTACTTTATCTTTTAGTATCTGAATAGGAATCGTAATTTCACCGATGATTCGTTCCTTAAAATAACCATCCAATTTACGTATCAACCCATCCAAATCTCGCTTAGTTGCCAAAGTAAAGAATTGTGAAAATGATTCACCTTGGACATATTCCATTAAAAAAGAATCGTTATTGATTTCAAGAACTTCAGGTGATTTGAAATAATCGGATTTGAATTCTTTTTGTTTTTGTGCAGATTTTACCAACCTAACATCATCTACTTCTGATGATTTAGTTACAACATTTTCATGTAGTTTTAAATTATAGTTACTATGTCCTTTTACTTTAAAATCCACTCGTAATCTTTTATATTATCGGTTATCTGCAATCTTACCCAATCATTTCCTCGTTGTGGTATTACACAATTTTTTCTAAATACCACATCGGTTGGCAATGGTGGCAAATCTCCTTCTTTTATATGAAACCAATTACATGATGATGGTATAAATCTAATACCTTTATCGTATAACTTGATTAGTAACTCACTACGAGTTTTCTTTACGTTTGATATATACTCATCTGCAAACTCCTTATTTCTACAAACGGTCTGTATCCATTTGAAAGTTTGACCTGTTGTTTCATACATATCTCTGTATTGGTTCATTCTCTCTATATTTTCTTTTTGAGAAAATACCAATCCAAATCTTGCACCTGCAGAACCATATGCTTTTGAAAATGTTCGTGTAACATATAAATTAGGATATTCCTCTATTAAAGCAATTGATGATTTTTTATTTGAAAACTCAATATATGCCTCATCGATTAAAGTAGGAACTCCCTTATCAAGTATTCTACGTATATCATTATATGATAACACATCTCCGATTGGTGATGATGGGTTTGATATAATTACAATAGAATTTTTAGTAATTGCCTTTACAAACGGACCAATTGGAAATTTTATAATATTATATGGAATTGATTGAACTTTTAAATCATACATCTGGCCATATACACCATACATAGGAAACGTAGGGTCTGTAATTATTAGTTTCTTCTTACCACGTAACCAATGTTTTTTAGAATTGGATTGAACAAAATATCTTATACATCTATCTGAACCGAATCCCATTAGAAAATTATCATATCCATAAAATTCAGATAATGGTTTTTTAAGTTCTTCCGTGTTTGGATAAAATTTCAAATCCTTCTCCGTTAATGATTTTCTATAATCATCAAATACATCTCCCCAAGACGAATTTTTCTCGGCAGAATGTAATCTTAATTGATTATGAGATGTGATTGGATTGAATTTTCTTTTTATCATTAAATGATATTATTGTCTATTATATATTTGTGCAAATATTCTGCCCATTCGATGTGTGAAATATCAGTAGGATGCATTTCTAGAAAATATGGTTCTTCATTCCACCCTGCCAATTTATGCCTATCTACAATATAATCTTTAAAGTGTGCCTTTTTCATATCACCACCAAACCAATGTGTTGAATCTATCAGTTTACTCAAATTATATTCATCGATTGATTCAAATTCATCAAAAGCATTAAAAAATAAATATTTAATATTATTTGATTTTAAAAAACTCTGTAAATGTAATATATTATGGATGGATTCTAATTCATAAATTTCTTTGTTTTCAAAAAAATACCTGTCAACACCCGCTACGTTACTACACGGTCGATGTTGTTCTTTGGATATCTTACCATCAATTGATTCGTATATCGATATTCGGGTAGTTGATGTCCAACCTATTATACAAAAAATATCAGTATGTCCTTTGTTGATTAATTCACTAATTGAATTTATAGTTCTTTCTGTTATACTTGAATTACAACTCCCAAGTCTCCCAGCATTCCATGTTTCCATTTTCAGACTTCTACCCAACACTTTTGGCCAAACATCTGAATCATAGAATTTATAGGTTATTCTCCTATCACATTCATTGATTGTACTACCAAAGTGTGGAACTATATCATACCAATCTAATGTTTTTGTTGCCTCCCAATTAAAAGTTTGTGAGGGCGAATCACCTTGTGTCCAACTATCTCCGTTTGTTAATAATATCATCTGTTTTTTCTTAAAAATCGTCTTAATCCAGTACCACCTTTACAATGTGCTAAAAATGGAATATCATTTAATAAATGATAATTTTTTCCGGTTGTTTTTAGTTCTGGATAGTTACTGTTAAATTCTATTAATTTTTGTTTTGTATCGTTTTCAATTAGTATTTCATCTCCTTCATAAAAAAATGGTAAATGTAAAAACTTCAATCCCTTGTTTACACAAGTTATTGTCGATAAATGATTTGTATCACCCCTGGTCCAATCAACCCAAATATTATGTTTTTTATAGAAATCAGATTTACATAAAAACCAATAACAATCTGCATAATATTCAATTTTATCATTCCATTCTATGTAATCTTTGTTTTTTATTCGTTTCTTATCTATTGTTATGTATTCATAGTTATTTTTTTCTAATAACTCAATTGCATCCAGTATCACCTCTGCTTTATCGTAATAATCAAATAAATATTCGGTATCATTGTGTTGCATAATGATATAATCACCAGTTGAAAGTATTACACCATGTTGAAATGCAAGTGAAGTGGATGTGGTGGCATTAGAATTACTCATTTTATCAGGAATTATATCATCAATGGAATCAAATATAAATTTATTCTCACTCATTTCAATATCACTCCATGAACCATATGCTTTCACTACCTTCAAATCATCACAATGAAAATCATCTGGGAAATCTCCCGAATTATCCATCAATAATATTTCTTTATCAATTGGAATGGTACTAATTTGGTTCAATAATGACAATGTGCCTTCTAAAATCACATCTTCCAATTCTCTATCACGATGGGGCCAACTCTTTGGGTCATAAATGGTATTTGGTTCAGTTGATGAATATACAACTATAAATGTTACTTTCATATAAATCTTCCTTTATAATAATCATGATTATGTTGTTGTTCTTCATTGAATTGATTAAGTTCAATATATTGGTTCTTCTGAGTAAGGTTTGAAAATCTTCTCAATTCCTTTAACATACTTGGTGTAATTGAAACTTTACCATCACGTGTTTTATCTATATCCAATATTGTGAAGTGTCTTTCTAATACGGAAATTCCACTAAATATAGCCAACTTGGTTGTTAGTAAATTATCTTCATGTGGATTTGAGTGGTCACTATAACCAATTTCATCTAAAGCAAAATATGATTTGTAAAACTCTATGTTTTGTAAGTTTGCCTTTTCCAATGGTGTTGGATATACACAAGTGCAATTCATCATTTCAAACTCAATTCCCATTTCTCGTAAATTTGTTAAAACTTTAGATATTTCATCCAATGATAAACTTGATGTTGAAAAGAATAATTTTTTGAAATTAAATTTATCTAACTTCAATCCATAATCAAATGCCTCTAATGAATATCCTGATAATTTCAGGTAATCATATCCGATACTATTAAAATATTCAAAATGAGATGGACTAAATATAGTTGTCATTGATTCAACTCCATATTCTTTACATTTTTGCACAAAGAACAATTCATCTTCTTTTGATAATTCCAATCCTCTTAATCGGATGTATTCGGCATCATATGGCCTGAATTGTTCGTATTCCTCGCGTTTGGTAAAGGTGTCTACTTTTATCGATTGTATTTTGATAATATCACTATCAACCGAAGCTGATTTAATCATCTTTTCTAATAAATTTCTGTCACCGTTGTGATTCTGACATAACTCTGATATTATTTTCATATTGTTTGTAGTTTTTTATAAATCAATTCTGTTAGTTCTTTATTTGCTTCTGGAGATGGATGTCCATTACAAAAGTATTTTCCGTATGGTTCTTTAGGACTTCTATGTATGGGATTAAAATCTCCATGTTCCAATTCATGTTCAATTCGTAAATAATGATACCAACAGTTTTCAATAGAGTGTGCTTTATCACCCCCATCGTTTCTGGAAAATTTATCTTTAATAACAGATGATGTCATTTCAAATGACATGTAATTTATATTATTTTTTATGTTTGGAAGATTATCCTCTATGGAATTTAATAATATATAATCAATATTGTTGGTTTTTAAATATGAATCTAAAAAACTTATGTTTTTTTCCAATTTATCAGTTTCCTTATCCAAATCAAAAAAATATTGAGTCTGTGCTTCGACATATGATTCAAGTAACTTATAATGTTTTCTAGAACCCATTAATTTGTTAGCTCTGGATTTTAGTTGTTCATTATACATAACCATATCTCCTTTATTAAAGTCTAATATATGTAAATCAAAAAATCGGCTTTGTCTGGAACTCCATAACTCCTGTCTTGTTATTCCACTTAAACCAATTATAATTAATGGATTTTTATATTGTTCGTTGGTAGAAACCCATTCATAAATTTTTCGGGAGATTCTTTCATTTCCACTGCCGGGTTTTGCAAGATTTATTTCATCACAATTTAATTTATCTGAAAGTAGTTTAGACATTCGATATTCCTCACCATTCCAGTTTCCATTGGTATCAAGAATAGCATCACCATGCATGAAACTGCACCCAACCACTACAACACAATCGTATTTTTTCATTTATTTATTTTTAGTGAATATAATTCATTATTGTTTCCTTTTACATCCTTTATTTCTGATACATATCCTAATGTAGTTTCATTGTGATACACATCTCCTTCCCTACCATCTATAAAGTAAGGTATTTCCTTTCCTAATAATTCAACATATCGTTGTAAGTTCAAACAATACGTACATTCTGTGTAAAGATTATAATCGGGTCCATCTAAAATAATAAATTCAACATCGTTATACGTTTCCAAATCATGTTTGTACTCAAATCCATTACCAATAACAATACTTTCAGTAAAGTGGATATTATTAAATTCATTATATCCACTTTCTACATGATAATCGTAGTATTTTTTCTCCGATTCAAAGGAATGTATGACACCACCATAGTTTAGTTCATTAATAAACAGTTGCAGAATCCATGTACTTTGCCCTCCACCATATTCTAATACTAAATTAGGCTTTTTATCGTAAATATGTTTAAAAGCCGCAAAGTATTTACCATCAGATGATATTAGTGATGTGTATTTTCCAAAATTATTACTCGAACGAAGAAATTCTGTTAATTTATCTGGTGATATGTTATTTTCCATATTCTATTTTTTCCATTACTCTATTATACGCTTTTTCTTGTGATTCCAATGCAGTTCCGCCAACATGTGGTGTGATTAAAATTTTATTGTTTTGGTTTGATAATAATATGGAAGATTCAATATCGTGTTCGTTTTGTATAACATCAGTTGCATAACCTATTATTTTATTTTCTTCTATTAGAGATAAAATATCTAATTCATTTACAAGTTCACCTCTACTTGTGTTTATTATATATATTTGTTTTTTGAATTTCTGTATATATTTTGAATCTATCATACCGAGATTTTCATCACGTAAATCCACGTTTATACTTAAGAAATCAGTTTCATCGTAAAATTCAGAATCGGTGTGCATTATATCTGATGTGTATATGTTTTTGAATAGTGGTTTACATATATGTTCAACCATTTTACCAAGTCTTCCATACCCAACTATACCGAGAGTTTTTTCATGTAACTCTACTATGTTTCCAATTTGCCTTGGTAATGCCAACATTAAATATAAATTATGTTCGGCAGTTGACCATATGTTTTTTAGAACATTATCATTTTTAATTGAAATAGTAGGTATTGATGTATTTATATGATTTGTTCCAGTTGATGGTGATAATATCATAGTTATGGATGTACCTTTTATGAAATCATCGGTTATTGTAAATTGTTGATAATTTGGCGCAGAGAACAAATAATCATTATTATGTATTGCACTCTTTTGCTCCAATTCTGATAAATTCGATATATCATTGCATTGGTATTTAGATTCTACCATTTTTTTGAAATTTGGTAGATGGTTGTATGGTGTTAAAAATGCAATTCGTTTCATGGTGTGTAGAATGATTTTGGTAAAATCCATTCTTTATAGTTTTTACCTGTTTTCCAATATTCATGTTCACAATTTATGATGGCAACACTATCATCTTCACTTCGTGTTATCGCTACATCTGTATTTATACAGAATAAAAATTCATATGCATCCCTATCATTTATAGTGTCTACCGATTTGTCTATGTATAGACAAATTCCACTAAAATTATTTTTTTGTACCAAATCATTCCAACTAATATCACCATCAGATAACTTATTATATTCGAGATGAAAGTTACACGTATTGGATTGTGAAAATACATCTTTTAATAATTCCTCATTAGTTTTTAAAAATTCCGCATAATTTTTAATTAATTTTGCTTCGGTTTCAGAAAATATGCCAGAATCAAATCCATATTTATTAAATAACATATTAGCAAATATTCTCGAATATCCCTCAACTTCTCCGGATGGATTAAAGGTGTAATCAAGTCTGTCCATATACTCGAAAGTTTCCGAATTAACTGTTGATTTTGTGTTATAAAATAAACTTGGGCCATTTACGTTTAGTTTATTAAATGCATTTGCCGCATTACTATATATGTTGAATGTGTTATTTGAAAATAATTTATAAAAATTATGCATCGTTTTAAATGATTTAAAAACATAATCAGCCGAAGAATGCAGTGTTTCTGATTCACATCGAATATCCATACATTTTAGTATAACCGTATCATGTGGAGCGTGTTTTTTAAATCCATCTTCCCAATCCAATCCAGTTGAAGTTGATACTGAAAATTCGTATGTTAATTTATTAATATCAAAATTATTAGATGGTTTGTAGTATTTGATTAATTGTGATACGGATTCAATTTTTGTAATATGTTTACTCGAATCCATACTTATTGTACTATTATGATCCTTATTTACATAAAGTAATGTATTTTGTAAATTAGTACGTGTAAAAACACTTGCCTGTGCTCTTGTTTGACCAGGATGGATTATGAATTTCCAATCTTTAACGGAGTCATCATTTAGATTTAGTGTATTTATTTTCGGCCATATTGTTGATTCAGGAACATCATCACGTGTTGTTCTTGGAGATATACTTATGTGTACTGGTAAATTTGAATTAAATCCACACTCCAACATCTCATTTACTATGTTCATTTTTTGCCGTAATGTAAATGAATAATCACCGTATTCGAAATATTCATCTACTCGTTTGAATGTATTTGAGTAATTATCTAATGATCTAAAAAATCCTGTATTTCCGTACATCCACTTGTGTCTGAGACCTGTTAACAATTCATGTTGGGCCCCACCAACATCTTGAGCAGCTGCTTGCCATGGGAATGATGATATGTGATATATATCGGTTTTTGATAAAATTTCATTTATCTTGCTAATATCGAACTCTGATATGTTGGGAGTATTTATCATGTTGTTTGTTTTTTTATTCCTATTCTATTTAACTTAATCTAATCAGAACGTTTTATTTTTTAAAATACGGCCCATCGGCATCTTTGATGTTTTCCAACATTGGTACAAGTTCTTTATATGAACAGTTTTTACAATGAGATGTTGGATTGTTAGTTCCACATCCTTTTTTTACATTTTGAAAATCATCAGAATTACGAATATCATCCAGATTTTCTGTGAATAGATTACCAAATGGTTTGGCTCCTGTATTCATACAACACATTTTTACATTACCCTCAACTGTTGTATATAATCCCTCCTTTACCCAAAAACAATCATCATAATCCCATTTGGCCTTTCCTTTTACATTATCACCCCATGATTTCAAGTAACTAAGTTGTTCCTGTGAATATCCACCTGGCATACTTTTATCTTCACTCCAATCTTGTGCAATATTTAAACGAAGTTCTTCTAAACCATAGCCATCTACAATTTCATCACTTACTCTCTGAATATCATCTACGTTGTTTGGATTTACAACATAATTACAAGTTACTCTACATCCATCCCTGTCCATAGATTTAAAATCTTTTAGAAATGATAATAACCTACTCCATTTTGCAGGAGAACGGTCTCTTTCATAACTCTCACCATATCCATCAATTGAAAAATATAGTAAATCAATATATTGTAATGCGTTTTGGAAACGTTTTCTTAAGGGTCTTCCTTCACCGATGTTATATTGACAATTGGTTGCAACTACTAAAAATGCTTTTGGAAAGTATTCTTTGAATATTTGCACCACTTCATCAAACTTTGGATGTAACATAGGTTCGCCCATACCCATTAGTTTAGCTTCTGTGATTGGGTGATGTTTTATACTTTCCATCAATTCTCTAAACTTTGAAATAGGCATATGTTTCAAAGCACCGATTACCTCATCTCTGTTACAAAATGAACATGCAAGATTGCAATAATTTGTTGTTTCTAAATAAACATATGTAATTGGTTTGTTCATTATTTTCTGTTTAATTTATTCATATACTCAATTAACTCATCTGACATTATATCTACTCCTAATTCATTTGGATGTCCATCATCTGGTATTAGAGTATCAGGGGTTAATGATTCTTTCCAAGATGCAAAATGCTCATAAAAGGAGAATTTCTTATAAAAATTAATCCCAGTTGGTATATCTTTTACATCAATCCCATGTAGTGCATTAAAAAATAGCAAATTTATATTATTTTGAATACAATATGAGTTTAATAGTACCATTTCACGAACATTGCGATGCATATGTACTTTGTATTTATTAAGTACCAATTCATATACTAACATGAATTCATGTAATGATAATTCTGGAACAGGTGTTAGTGAATTTTTGAGGTGGTTACTTAATAATTTATTTTCGGTTTCTATGAATTTAAAATCACTCTCGAATGTCCCTATATTTGATGATGCAGATGCAGTTGCTAATGAATACTGAAGATATGTGTTCTCGGTATCGTTGTAAAATTCAAGTCTACCATAATCGGATAATCCGATGATTAAATATGTTTTCTTATATTCATGTTCTTTGTTTAAAAAGTCATTAGAAGTTAAGTAATTAAAAGTTGTTCTAAATATTGCATCATTTGAATTACACGACTTTGCAAGTGATACAAAATCACTACTCATCTTATTACCAAGAACACGTGCCAAAATACGATTTGGAAATTTTTCGCCATCATGTCCCGCTACAAAACTACATCCATTTGTGATTATAAGAGAATCGTTTCCTGTTAAATTGGAATCTTTAATCATTATTTTCTATTTGATATTGTTGTTAAATCATTTTCTTCTGCGAACGTTTTAAACGTTTCTAATCGGGCCAATCTTTCATCATATGTGTTTGTTTCACTTTCCCAAAAGACTGGATGTGGATCATCTCCTTTGATTCCAAATGAACTCTTTCCCCATGTCTTATCATCATCATTAAACATTACTCTACTTAAAATGAATGTACTCATACAATAAACAGCATCAATAGAATCGTTGTTTTCTTTTAAAAATGTCATCGTTTCTTGGAAGTCTGATTCCGTTTCTGTTGGATATCCTATAATTAAAAATAATACTACTTGAATACCTGCATCTGCACAATTTTTAAAAATCTTAGCAGCGTACTCATTATTATATTCCCTGAAATCATATCCCTTTCGCATTTCCTTATTTATTCTCACACTTCCGGATTCGAATCCAAATGTTAAATGATGACATCCAGAATCGTATAGTTTTTTACAAACATCAGCGGTTAGATTCTTATGAACTCTTGCCCATCCACCCCATTGGAATGGAACTCCATGTTCTTTTTCTTTATAATATTCAATAATAGAATCACATAATGTTTCTAAATGATTATCTAATGTATTTACATATGCACCTTTGAATGATAGAAAATTAAATTGGCCTTTTGTAATATAACCAGAATGATCTATATTAACAATTTCTTCCATTACACTTTCTGCAGTCCGTTTTCTAAAATCTTTTGCTTGTTTCCAATATAACTTTACGCCACAATATAAGCAACCATAATTACATCCTCTACTTAATACTATTGGGATTTCTGGTTGCTGATATAATGAAAAATCAATATCTGAATAATCTGGGATTGGTATTTCACTAACGTTACCAATAAATCTTCTCCATTTATTAGTCTTAATTTCACCATCGTGATAATAATAAACTCCATCAATAGAAGTATAATCGTGTTCATTTGATAAAATCGTATTACATACTTCTACAATAGTTACATCACCCTCACCAAATACCACAACATCAATAGTACCATCTTTTAATAGGTCTTTAAGGATATGATTATGTTCTGAATCATATGAAGATGCCGTTGCCTCCGGTCCTCCGAGTATAATTTGTACACTATTATTTTTTTCCTTTAGTCGTTTACATATTTCAACAGAAAACCATAAATTGGTGTTGAAAATTGTCATTCCAATTATTGATGGATTGTTTTCTAATAATGAATTACTATACTCCTCAATCAAATCAGATATACTCGAAATACTATGAATATGCTCATAGTAATTTTCTGGATTATTCCAATTGGTAACATTCTGTAAAATACTTTGATAACGTTCTTCAAATGGCCTTACACCACTACCCAATGTATCTCGGTTTCTGTGCCAGAAATCTTGATTGAAATCAAATATTTTAACATTTGGATAACCAGCGGTTAATAAACTTGATTTTAAATATCCACATGATAATGGTACTGAATATGCATACCCAAATGGTATCCACCCTAAATTTATTTGTCTGTTCTTATGATCCATTATAAATAAGTTTTGCTAATTTGAAATCCAATTCAGTATCCACATCTATCAATTCATTTTCATGCCAATCTATTTCAATAGGATATGGTGCATTTTTTAAGTTAGGAAATAGTTGCCAATTATCTAACATATATTGTTTTTCATAAAATACAAGTGAATGTGTCGCCGTATATAACCAAGGACCGGATGTGGTCGATAATCTATCATTCGGAACAAAGTTCATAGGATCCTGTTTGATGTTCCAAAAGAAATTTCTCTCTTTCTTAACTGTTATGGCACTTTTACAATCAGATGATTTATACCAATCAATTACTTTCTGTAATTCTTCTACTTTAACAAACGGTTGACATGGATTGTAATTAATTATATAATCGGATTTTACGTTATTAAGATGATCATACATTATAGAATGAGGGGCATTACCAGGTGCAACTGCTTCATATTTTCTATCTAATATATCAATACCATCGATTATATGTTCTTTTAATTCCTCATCATATGCAGCCAAGTATTTTTCATCTACGTTGGTTAGTTTAGATAGATTTGATAACGCAATATCAATTAAAGTATTTCCATTGCCCAAATCACGTAAGTGTTTGTTAGGACAACGAGTACTATCTTTTCTGGCGTGTATTATAATTGCAATTGTTTTCATTTAATATGTTTCTATTAATTTATTATCAATATAAAATTTTAATTTTTTGGTTTGCATATCTACAATCATTGTTGTATCACCTTCACCGAAATAATCACCCAATTTAAATTCCAGGAGTGGATTTGGTGTTTTTGGATATTGTACAAAAATAGGTACCGAACTACCCAATGTTGATAAGAATAGCATTCTATGAGTACCCCTATCTAACATTGAACGTGTACTATTATAACAAATGGGATATATTATACCATTTTCTTTCATATTAGTATATTGATTTACATCCAAATCAATTCTCCATGCAAATTCATCATACGTTCTAAAAAAGTTTACTATGTCTATTTTCTCAGGATAACGTGTATCAAATTCATTACATATTTTATCTATTGATTCTGGTTTTAAATCTGTTTTATCAATTGCCTTTATAAATTCCCTATATATTTCTACATTTGGATTCGAACATACGGATTTCTGATATTTGTCAAAGAATATACTTGGTATTTCCAAATACATAAACGAATCCCATGTCTTATTTAATCCAACCATATCCATTGATACTACATCTGATTTAGATACTGTTTCACTATCATCATCAGATTTTACCATATATGTTTTTGGTGGATATCCGAACCAAAAACCATCATGATCAATTTTATCTACATCGGAATTAAATGGAGTACTATTAGTTCCATCGTTTTCCTCCGACCTTAGTTCGGTACGTATTTTCTTTTCTGTTTTATTATATAGTTCAATAACATCTTGATATGGTATGACATCAAACGACTCAAGATGTGTAAATACATCAAACCAATATTTTACTTTACCTTTTTTCATTTATATATCTATATAATTCATCTGCAAATAATCGATGTCCTGCCGTACTTGGGTGTTTGGATACTAATTCATTAATCACCCATTTATCCTTTTCAAATAACGAAATATCATTAAATTCACGTAAAAATGATGATATGGTTTTTGAATCAAATTCCCAGTATTTGGTTTTATCTATTAAATTTATTTTATCATAATCCTTGGAATACAACATGGATTCAAATGCATCCACCATTATATATTCTATATTATTATATTCCAGGTATTTTTGAAGTATTAGTATAATGTTTTGGTTATACATTGAATAATAATATTCATCATATAGTTCTGTTATGAAAAGTTTTCTATATTCTGTCATAAATACATCTGTATCATTAGTTAGATGTTCTATTGAAGAATTTAGACTTGTAGACAACTCATTCTTACTCCATGCAATACCAGTGTCACCATTTGTTCTATTTTTATTAACTATTTCTGGGAAAAATGACTGAGTATCTCTCAATGATGATGTAAATGCTATTATAACAAAGTCATCAGATGTTACATCATCAGAATCAATTGAATTGAATACATTATTCATTATATCCTTATTACTACATCCACTTTCACCCAAATTCAGATTATCACATTTGAAATTATCTGATAAGAATTGGGTGAATGAATTCTTTCTTCTGAAAATGCTACATTCTTGTCTTGCTTTATCTTTTGAAATTTCAACAAAATCATCAAATATCTTTTGCTCATGAACTCGGTTGGTACCAAGTCCTACTGTAAAACTATCCCCAAATGATACTATTCTTTTCATATTTCCAAATACTTTACTAAATTATCAAATTTCAATAAATTATAATTTTCCCAACCACAGTTTACATCCGTGTTAGTATCACTAAACTCATCCCAACTATTCAATACAACTATTGGAAATATTTTACTATAAAAATCAACTAATGGGTTTTTTACACATATTGGTATAACCTTTAAGTACAATGATTCCCACATTCTATGTGTATCCAATCCATTTCCAGCTGGACAAATGGAATATTTAAAATTGCTTAAATTATTTAAATATTTATCAAAACTCATATTTTCTTGAAATGGCATATTATACTTCTCCATTGCAATTTTACACGATAATCGATGCATATCTCGTTCTCCACCACTTAATGTGAAGTTTGTGAAAAAATCCTTTTCTTTATTTTCTGAAACGTTTTTTATTACACGTATTAATGAATTTAGGTTTCCCCAATCCCACATTGAATTTGCAATACCAATTGGTAGTGGTACGACATCGGGATGAACTACATTCATGTTTTGTGTGTATATTTTTTTGCAATTTAATATATCAAATAATACCAAATGTTCTTTATTAAAACTTTGATCAGAATTGTGTAATATTAATTTAAATGGATTTTTGAATTGTTTTAATTTATCGTAAATATTAGATTTGATTGCTATTGATTTATGTAAATTTAGTAGACCGGAGTTAATGTATATAACTGCATCATTATCAAAATTAATGAAATCATAAGTATCAACATCTAAATTGATACTTATATTATTGGATTCAAATTTCTTGTGATCCAACCCACTAATACTTACATTCGATAGTTCTTGTAATTTTTCGCCTGTGATTATATTATTTGTATTTTTCATTTTCTCCCAAGATTCCTACTTTCATATAACCTGCCTTATATAATTCGATATTTCTTTATACGCATTAAATTCGTATGTTTTCCTTTTATATAAATATATATTTATCAAATTTTCAATATTTTTTAACGAAAAATCATCATTAATATCATGAGAAATTCCAAGTCCCATTTTTTCTATTAATTTTGCAGTTTCAATGATTTCAGAGGAATCACTTTTGTCATAAACACAGATTGGAAATACTCCATTCTCCATACAATGTGTTAACATACCAATTCCAGGTCTTATAACAAATATTGAGTTTTCACTATCACGTATATCGTTGGAAATCAAGTACTTATCTTTATATTTATCTGAAATGGTGTTGAAGAAATTAGTGTAATTATCCAAATACGTTAAGCTTGGCGGCACAACTACAATTCGTTTTATATTACTAATAATGTTGGTTGGTTTATATTCACATCCCCAACCGAATTGTATTTTATTTGAATATTCTCTTAATGTACCAGTTTCTACATACTTGTTAGTAATTATTCTTGGTTTGTTTTCGGAAATTAAATCAGAATCAAATGTACTTAATTCATTTATACCGAATTTATTTTGATATACATCGTGCCAAAGAAACGAACCCATAAGAATTATATCCTTTCTATGTTTTAGTAACCCAACTACATTATCACATACAACAATGTCATAATTAAACAAATGAATTTTATTTTCTTCTATCCACTCTGTATATTGTTTGAAATCTATATCATTATTTTCAAGTACAGTGTCCCATCTTATATTTCCGATATTATAAAATTTGAAAATAATAGGAAGGTCAGATATTTCGTGTTTAAATTTATCATATTGATATTTTTCACAAAACACGGTTACGTGATAATCTTCAATAAGATGCTTGGAAACTTCTATGATTCTTTTTAAGTGACCATATCCATTTGAACACGTAAAGAATACAATTGTCTTCATTATAGTTTATCTATATTCCATAACTTCAACATTTCCCCAACAAGTGGCTCATAATAATCAATATAATTTGTTGAATAATATGGTATTTTTTGGTGAGTATCATTTAAGGAATTTAGGAACGAATCAGGCATATCTTTAAAGTGCTTATTTTTGAATTGAGTCATTGATAATTCATATTCTTCATAATAAACATGTTCCAATTCATATTCCTTCTGGATATTATGTAGTAGGTGTATTTCGTAAGTGAAAAATCGTAAAATAGCATTCATCCATTCTTTTGAAGAAATGTTGAGTATTGGTACATGTGTTCCCAGATATATTTGAGTTGCAGGTATTTTATTTAATAACATTTTTTCATGGAAAGATTTCATGGCTTCTGGTGTTTGTAGTTCAAACGATTGAAACAATCCCTCTTTTATTAAGTATTGCCATAATACAAGTGATAATAGAACGTTTACCTTATTCTTACGTTCCAACATTATAATATTATAATCTTGTTTTAATTTTTCAAAATAATTGTTGTTATATAAGAACGCAATAACAACTGGATTGTTTAATAAGATTACATCGTAAACATCATTGGTATGTAATATCTGTGTTTGGAATTGTTCTTTGAAATCATCACGTGTTTCATCAAAATCAATTTCTCCAATATAATTACTCGGAATTGATTTTATATCAAGTGAAGATAATAATATGCTTTTTAATTGAGTACCACCTGACCTGTAATGTGATAATATTATTGTTCCTTTTTTTGTTGTATCTATTAACATAATTTTAATTTAAATACCAGTTTCTAAAATATTTTTCCATAATTGCCCATTCTTCAGGATTCTGCAGATCCAAATCTTTTGGACAACCATCCTTTATCAATGTTTCATAAAAACCAACATCAGTTATTGGTGTTATTCCATAATCTCTACAAAATTCATGCATTAGAGTACCTGGGCCCATTATATCATAGTTTCTATAATTTGGGATAGTGTTATTTATTTTCTGTTGTCTGTAAAAATAAATGTTCATCATTAAATCCATTGTATATGAATTAGATAGAAATACACAATCATTTATATTGAACATATTGAATTCATGTTCCATTTTACCACCATGTGTACTATATAATACATTATCATCAATGGAGTTGTATGGAGGCATTGCATGTGGATTGAATACTACATCTGGTCGTGATTTAATAACTATATCATATTCAAATTCATTCTCAATTTCATATTCACGTTTTAATAATACAGATTGTGAAAATCCATAAAACAATGAACTCCAATGATCGTTTTTATAAAAAAACTCCTGTGTCTTATCATCAATTATAGATTTTTTAGGATTATAAATTTCTACGAAACGATTATATTCATCGGTTTCAATATCCCTATGTACATATGGTTTTGATATAGATGTCCTATCTGCACTATAATTCCATGTGTGTATAAAGTAATCTACTTCATGACCACCCTTGCCCCAAAATGCTATTTGGTTTTTATATGCAAGTTCCCAATTACGTAATTGACCGCTTAAGCAAATTGCTATTCTCATTATAAAAAGTTTTTAATTGAATTCTATGGGAATTACAGTCACCATATATATTGTTATTAGTTCTGCTTGAATTTGCAACTATTGATAATACAAACGAATTGCAAAACATAATTGTATCATCGAGATTACAGTTTTTATTATTACCGCTGTGATGTATTTCACGTGAGAATAATATATTGGATTCTCTATCTATATTTGATATTTGTTCAAAATTGATAATATCAAAAAATAAAATATCATTCAAAATTATATGGCCGCTATAAAACTCATCATTATCCAATTCATATCGCTTGATGTTAACATAACATTCTTCAATAGTGCCGATATATAAATCAACATAGGATGGTAAAGATAATTCCTTTTTTTCTGGAATTATTAATGTTAGCTTTTCGTTGTAAAAATTATCGTTCATATTGTAATTATAGTTGCTATATTGAGTTATTAGATGAATACTTAATTTTATCATATTCATTTGCAAATTCTTTGAAATTTGCCGCAAGTTCTTGGGGATACTTTGTAATATGTTTTATATCAAACATATTTTTTAATTCTCCTGTTTTATCTAAATTAGTTAAATAATCAATATGAGTATATCGTACAAGATCGTGCCATCCGGGAGATGATTTACAATTTAATTTATTATTTATTATGTGAGTAGCTGGTGTTATATGTACTCCTAAATTTGGTTGTATTTTTTTAACATACATATCATCATACAAATTAGCATGTATGTTTATAACATTTTCATGTCCGAATACGAAATAATCAGCCATAGTAAAGTGATATATTAATATGTTGCTTCCTTCTGTTGATGTCATTTTTTCACCAATTGCATTATGAGAATATATTGTATTCGGTGTAATTTGATCTGAATGGGTATTGTTTATTATAACATTTATACCATGTAACATATCTAAACTAAGAAATATATCAGGTCTAGTTGATATCACACAATCATATTTTATATCATGCTCGTGTTGATAGTCGTTTTTTAATTGATTAACTCGTTTTAATAAATATGGATATTTCACATAATCTTCTTCATGTTTTTTAAGTACCGAAGGACTAATTACTTCGTGTGCAATGAGGAATGAAAAGTCAGCTGTTATGGCCTTTGTTCCCATATAATCATCATCCCATGTTGATAGAAAAAAATCATATTGTACATCTGGGTGTATATCATTATACATTGCAAATATTTTAGAAGTAATATCCCAATGACGTAATTGTCCCGAGAGTAGTATGGCCAGTCTTATTTTCTTTTCTGTAAATAAATCCATTTATTACGTTTTAAATATTTTTTTAATTAAATTATCATCTACATTATAATTATTAATTAAATCAGAATTGTGTTGCAATACTCCCCTCATTTCCACAACCATCTTGAATACATCCTCTATTGACATTTTAGAAATTTTATATGATACATTCATAACTTTTCTAAATCGTTTCCAATGATCCTTTTCATCATCATATGATTCATCCCACCATTTCGAAAATGTTTTAAATCCATTATTTCTCATTTCCTTTAAATGTTGATATGGACCGAATTGAATTACAGGATGTCCACAGAACATTGGGTTATAGGTTGAACTATGTAAATGACATGCATTATCATCAAATGGAAATGCACACATTACCAAACTTATAAGTGATTTTCTATAATGCATTGGTTGGAAAGGCAAATCGGCATTAAATTGTCCGATTTTATGTCCTGCTTCACCGACATTGGTTTTATCTGTATTATCAATATGAAATGGTGTTTTTGACCGCAATGAGTTTATATTATCAATTGTTGTTAATGTTTTAAACTGGTCATTATAATTCATATCTGGAAGTTGTGGGAAACTTAGTAAACTGTTATCCAACATATTGTTTTTATTCATATGTAGCATAAATAAATTACGCTCAAATCTATCAGTTCTATTAACCTTTAAAAAGTGCTTTATACTATCTAAATTATCTCTCTTATATATTAATTCAGTTTTTATGTTTACACTATCAGGTAGATTTATTTTTTTTAACCTCTGTATATCATATACGTTCCACATGAATGAAATAACATTCATATATAATCTGTCTTTATTTTGTCCTTTCCAATCTTCGTGAGTTTTTTCAGCTAATAGATTATTTGTTATAAAATACAATTGTTCCGGTGGTAACTTTAGAGTATCAATTGATTTATATATTATATTTAAAAATTTATCACATGGTGATCCTTCCATTGTATCATCGAATATCAATTTACAATCACCACTACGTACCTTATCTAATATAATATTTGGAATTTTATGTATATATTTGGCCCATAAATTTATGTTATGATGGACATATACACAATATATAAACGGTTCATCAAATTTAAATTCATGAATGGGAATTTCAGTTGTACCCAATACATCAGGTAAACTTGAATGTGAAAATAACGGTCTGTTTATCCAAAACCCGCGATTATCTTTCTCCTTAGTTTCACTTACATCCTCATATAACTTTAAAATATATTCAGATGCATCATGCATACTGGCTTGGTTGAATGTATCAATTAAGTGCTTCATCTGTTTTTATTTTTTCCATTATTTTATCTACTACCCAAATACATCCATCTTTTGATGGGTGGGATTCAAAATCATCTTTATCAATATCGCTTAAATTTAGTATTTTATTTAAATTTATATTATCATATAATATATCTAGCTCCGGTGCCTTCCATATCTCATTAATCTTTTGAAAATTAATAAGATAATAATTAAAGTTATTATTTTCTAAATAATTTTGTATTAATATAATAGATTTAAGGTATTTTATTAACAAATTTTGTTCGAAGTTTACATCAAATTCAATTTTACTTCTCATGTAAATTGCATGCTTAGTTAATACATCATTAAATCCACCATCTAACACACTTTTTTCAAAATCCGAATTATTTAATTTTTGTTCTCCAATAATATCGGTTTCATACAATTCACTTGGTAAGAATGAAACTCGCTTATATGTACTCAACTTATCTTTAAAATCTACCTTGGGTTCTCTATCATCTCGAATCGAACGTGCTGGTCCGAAATCAGTTGGGGTTTGGTTTACCATCAAATTATTATACACAATCCCAATTCGTGGAGTCCAAGTCAAACCAAGTACAACAAGTGTGTCTTTTGGATTTAATTTTAATAAATTAAAAAGTGCAATGTCTATAATTGTATCTAATGAATTGCCATTTTTTGCATCGTTTATAAAAGTATCAACATTCAATTCATTGGATAATAGATGTGGCCACGTATCTATATCAGACAAGTGATGACCTGCTGTGAAACTACATCCATTTACATATAAATTTCTATACATCTATTTAAATTAAGGTTACATTAACTTGATCATTAATAATTTGTCCATTTAAATACAGGCCCAAGTAGTTTGCCCATTTTTGATGAGATAATTCAGTTGGATGCATATCATGAAATACATCCTCTACTTTATACATTTCATTGGATATTCGTGTATCTATAAATTGTTTAAATGTAGTTTTAATAAAATTAGTTTCATATAATTTCAAATATTGGGACTTAATACTATCTTCATATTTGTTACTTGATCCAGCATCATATTTTTTAATAATATCAATTAAATCAACACTATCCAATATACCATGTCTATCCCTATCTTCACTTGCCTCGAGCGTTTCATAAAATGCATCAAAAAATACATGCTTTATATTATTTGCAAGTAAATAGGTATGTATATTGATATTTTGAACCATATACCTCATTATATATTCTGATTTGTTCCAAAAATAAGTGGCATATGATTTGGCAAATTCATCAAATCCTTTTTCAATATCTGGATCAGTTAATTGTGCAGGGTATAGTGTTTCCCATCGGCCGGTTTCATTGTTAGTATCATCATTATAATAAAAATCTTTTCGTTCCGGAGAAGACCATCCAACTATTACGAAAATATCTTCTGGTTTATATTCTTTCAATAAATTACCAACATTACCGATAACACGCTTTTCTATACCATCATTTGATGAACCGGCATGTGCAGTATTATGTGATTTTACATTAATTAATTTTGATAATTTATGGGGCCATACTTTTGGTAATCTATATGCATCATTATCTCTATGGTCAATATTAGTAATACCTTGTTTTTCTAATTTAGGATCTATAATGTCACCAGCTGTCCAACTATCTCCTTCAGTTAAAAGTATTTTTATTTTATTCATTGCTATCGTTTGTCCACTCATTCTTAAATAGTATTGGGTGATATCCATTTCCAGACATATCTAATATTTTATAATATGTTAATTTTTTAAAATCACTTGAAAAAACATTATACAATGTATCATCATTTTCTATATTTTTCAAGAAGGTTGGATATGATTGGAAAAACTGTGTTGCATATTCCTCATTCATCACACTACGTTGTATATGTAGTTTATCAATATCACCGTAAAATACAGATTGATAATCATCTGATATTAATGTTGCTGCTCCTATCCATGTATAACTATCTGAATAATCAATTATGTTGTCGTATGTTACTGTTTGTGATTCAATACCTTCTTTTAAAGTAAATTCCTTTTTCTCAATATCATGACTTAACATAACCTCGTAATACCTATCTTCCTTATCATAATAAAATTCAAGATTCGTTTGTACATCCTTTCCTAGTTTTTCATCATGTTGCCAAAAGGTAAATGATACAGTTCTATTTGTTTTTCCGTTAGCGTTAAATGTATTAAAAAATATACCAAAATGTTGGCCGTTTTTTGCAACTATTGCACCTTCACACGTACCATGTTCTTTCAATTTTTTATCAATCAAATCATGATTGGGCTTGAATCTACAATATATAGAAAAATCAGATTTGGTTATATCCGTTATTTGATTTTCGTGTAAACCATATTTATCCCCAAGTGAAAAGAAAAATATATTATTTTCGTTTGTTATCATAATTTTATAGTTTGTGTGTATTCATAAAAATCTGCCAATTCTGGATATATTTTCTTAAAATCAGTTCCCCTACGTCTATCATGTTCTTTAAAAAATACACCGAAGTCACGTTGATGTTTTCTTTGTTCTCGTTCATCTTGTGGTGAAATCATCCAATCATATGTTCGTTTTACTTTTTGGATTTCAACATCTGAATATCCTATACATTGATGTTCAAACTTTGGAATACCCAAGTAATCCATGTGTCTTGCACTTTTTAAAATTTCCTTAGACCATTCCATTGGTAAAATTTTAACTGTTTGGTGTTTTGGATATCGTAAATATGATGTATCCAAAAATACAGCTGAATTCCAATATCTATCAGATGAACCGTATTCTGTTTTTAACTCATAAATAGAATCTATTAATTTTGTATAATTTGGTATGGATAGTGCATTAAAAGTTGACATTACCGTGATACTAATGCGTTTGCAGTTTTTAAGAATTTTATGTACATTTCTTTCAAATTGCATATAATTAAGTCCGTTTCTAATATATTCTGCTTGTGCACCATATGTATCAACTGATGTGAATATAATAAATTCCTCAACAAGGCCTTTATCTTCAATAATTTTAACTTTTTGTATTAATCGATTTATTAATTTATCAGATACACCTAAATTGGAATTTATAGCCAATCTTAGTTTTTTATTTGGATTTGGGTTATCTATAATATAATCCAACACTTTCCATGTATCTACACTCATAAGTGGCTCGCCACCCGTTATTCTGAATGTATGTAAATCGTGATATAAATCTGGCCACCATTTCCAAAATGCCTCTACATATGGATTTACTTCTGTATGTGGAATTGGAACTTTTCCTTCTCCAATTAAACCATCCAAATCATTAAATTTATCAAGTGTTGGATATGCCCCATGTTCTTTTATTTCATTCATCCATGATGATGAAAAAGAAGGACCACAATATGAGCATTTAAAATTACATGCATTAGAAAATGCCACCTCAACATACTTGGGATTAAAATCACCTCTCCAACCCAATTCTTTAATTTCTTCCATGTGTGGTAGTGACCATGATTCGGCTGATTTAAACACTCTATCTGAGAATCTGGGTGAGTTATCTTCAATAGCCCAACAGTAGTTACACTCATCAGGTCGTTTTCCATCTAACATTTCCTTACGAATACGTTTTTTATAACGAGTGTTATGTAATGCAGTTGGATTTCTTTCTAATTCCTTTAACGGAATTTTATGAGTTGTTGGATGGTGACATGAATGAGTATGTCCCATTTGCAAATGTATTGTAACTTGTGTCCATTTAGCTAAACAAAATCCACAACCTACTTTATTAAGTTCCTCCTTTGTATCAACATATATTGGGTTTTCCCTAAATTCCAACGCTGCTTCTAATTTCTTTTCACTCATAATTTTATGTTTATAAATTTAGCCTTTGGTGTTATTTCTTCAACACTCACCAAATCATACTTTAATTGTTTTATTCCATCGGATTTATAATCCCAAGTTCCTTGTTGCATTTGTAAAATATACCTTCTTTCATTACGAGCAGTAGTTTCACCTTTGGCCCATACATCATTTCCGTTATCATCCTGTACCATTCCTTCATCCTTATGTGGTAAGCAATTCATTTTACCATCCTTACGATGTGGTATTATAGTGTATGGAATTTTAATTTCTTCTTGATTGAATGTTCCTCTTGTAATATTACCATCAATTCCGTTACCACTTAAATCGATTGCCATTCTGGTCGAATCAATCTGGTCTTTATGATTAAAATCATAGTGTACCATTAATTTATCAGTTGGAATTTCTTTATGTAAGTTTGAAATCTCAGTACTACTTAAATTTCTACTCCACATCATTACTTTTGCAATATCTCCTTTAAACCATCTATTTGGTTCTGATTTAGGAGTTGATGTTGTTGTTCCTATATAATAATCCCCAATACCGTAAGATTTTAATCGTTCCTCATAATGAAGTGGTGATTGAGTACCATGTCCGTGTCTTGCATCTGATTCTTTACCATTTAAATAAAAATGTATATTCTGCTTAGATGCATCTACATTTAAAGTAACCCATGACCATTGATTTTCATATCTCTTTATCCATTGATATAAATGATTTTGATTAGTATCCCATAGTTGTGCAGTATATGCTCTTGAATTATTATAACTCAATCCGTAATCATATCCTGGTCTTCTTAATATTGGATATTCACAGAATCTTCTATCAGTATCACCAATTAACCAAATTGGAACTTTTTCTTCTTGTTGATTTGCTCTTACTAATATAGAAATAGTATGTGAACGAGATGTTAGTGATTTTATTTTTGGATTCTTTGGTATCTTTATAAAACTATTCTTACCATTAAATGATAGGTAGTTCTGTATTGTATTTGGATAATCCATGTACGTGTCATCCACATATCCTTCTAATACACATCTCCAAAATAAATCATCATCTTCCATTCCCCAATCCCAATAATCATTTGAATAACCATTGGTTTTTTCAACTTGTTCTTTTGAGAATAAAACTGCACCACCAAAGTATTCTTCATACTTTAGTTTATAATCCATTTGAGATATACTCGTTGCAATATGAATTGGTGTTTCTGTTGGAAATGAGTAATCAGCTCCACCATCTTCTTCTGGTAACATATCGATATCATGCCAAACTATATAATCACAACCTTCTTCAAATGCATGTTTTGCTGCAATGTTTTTGGTTGCACCTCTATTGAATAATTTATCATCAACTTGATGACATACATAAATGTGATAATCTATTCCCTTAGAATCTAAATATGCACCAACTTTTGGTACGAACTCTGATAAATGAGCTTCTCTATTTCTGTATGGTACACAAACTCCTAACTTCATATTGATTTGGATATTTGTTTTTTAAATTTTGTTGTACTCCAACCATGAGAACGACTTATCCAATGAATTGGAATTCCTAAATCATCTCCTGTGTATGGTTTCTCTAAATAATCATCACCCAAAAATCTAACATCTGGATTAATACTTTGTATAAGGAATTTCAATTCTGTCTCAG
>Ga0308025_1000310_pt1 | contig 26624 bp, 21 predicted proteins | sample Neamet422_FD_201298 | JGI IMG/M metagenome (GOLD analysis project Ga0308025, IMG submission 201298) | Marine microbial communities from water near the shore, Antarctic Ocean - #422 | ecosystem: Environmental > Aquatic > Marine > Unclassified | place: Southern Ocean | collected 2014-10-03
CTAGGACTGAATCCTCTTCTGCTTGTAAGATGAGGGTCGGTTGTTGTGGCAGGCCCCAGAGAGGAACATCTAATTGCATAAGTGAATGAATAGTATTCTCTTGAGGATGGAGTGCTGATAATTGGGCGAAAAGCCTTTTTTGAATTGATGAATGAAGGATTTTCGGAATTCTATTGCGCTTTATCGAGTCTTCATAGACCAATGAATATTTGGTCATTGGAGATTCCAGTATCCATCCTTTGATTTTATTACCCCAAGGGTAATCATCAATTCGTTTTGAGAGATTAAGTCCTATGAATCCACCCATCGAGTGGCCATAATATGTGATTTCTGTGATCTCTTCAGGGGCCAGTAAACTATCTAGTGCGCTCATTAATTCTACAGTGTGCTCTACTACTCTAATCGCTGTCCATTTTTCAACGGACATTGCCTTACCATGCCCTGGCATTTCAACTATCAAAGCGTGCCAGCCTCGTTCGCAGAACCACTCAGCACGTTCGCGTACTGATTCAGCGCTACTTTTCCAACCATGTATCATCAGTAGCAATGGTGCGCTTTGATCTCTGCGATTTAGCATTGCTCTCGCTTCTACACCACGACAATCAGCAATCAATTCCACCCAAGGTTCAACCTCTATGCTAGGCTTTTGGAAATATATTTTCCTAAAGATTTGAATGATGAGGTATTCAATAAAGAGATTAACTAATAACGCACCAATAATTATTACAAAAATAATATTGGCTAATAGTGGGTAGTTGCCAATTAATAGAATGCTACAAGTGATGATGAGTAATATAAAGAATATTACAAATCGTCCATACCTAGAATGGTTTAGCATGATGATCATCAAGAAGTGATTTATTCATCCTTAGAACTATCATTGGAAGCGTTCTTTGCATCCTCTTCAGCCTTAGCAGTCTTGTCAGCAGCCTTTTGAGTAGCCTTTTTGATATTATCTTCCCTTCTGGAAGCAATCTTGTCACCCCATTCTCCAGCATTTTCTAGTCTGCCCCAAATGCCTGTTGAGACTTCTCCTTCTGCCGGTATGTGCTTTACCAAGTATGCTCTGAACATCAAGTCATATAGTCCTTGATCCATATCACTGTTTTTCTTGAAATTCCTATTTACAAACCAAAGAACAATAAAAATCAAACCAATTACTAGACCAGCGATACTAGGGTAGTTTTTAGCATCAAAATCGGACATATTGATTAGAACCAGTATGAGTCCTATCAGTGTAAATAATCCGACTGTATTTGCCAGAATAGAATGCATAACACTCGCTTTTTCGCCATTAGCGGTCATAAATTTTGTTCTCGAAACAAAGTGTCCAATAGTTCTGCCAGTCTTTGCTGGAATTACGATTACATTTGTGAAAATCATTATGCCTGATAGCATAAAGAGATAGGTCGTAATCGTGCTAGTGTTGGATGCGGTTAGCACAAGAGCTCCCGTTAGGACTGAGAAATTGACGGCGATATTTACCCACCAACTAATTGAACGATTCATTTTTGATGCTAATTCATAACCATCTGGCAATCCAGTGGTGCGTTGAACTCTAACTTTCTTCGCTTTAACTGGTTTAGCCGAAACAGTGGTTGCCGCTATTGCCTTTGGTTTCGCAACTGCTTTTGCTACCGCTTTAGGTACTGCCTTTGCTACAGCCTTAGGCACAGCTTTTGCTACAGCCTTAGGTTTTCCATTCGGTGTTGTTCCAACATTTCCTGCTTTATCGAGTAATCCCATTTTCTCACGCTCACTGATACATCTTTCCAACTGTCTGATAAACTTCAAACTGTTCTGATTCGACGAATACTTGGATGTCTGAACCATCCATATTTCCTAATTGGCCATCGACTATGGCAAAGAATGCTGCTCTTAACTCCTCATCTGCGGATTGTGGGTCACTGCCAACTTGCTGATATATCTGGAAATCTGGACTCTCGACAAATTCAGCAACAACATCTTCGGGAAGGTTTGACCCCAATAAATCATCAACAATAGATACGAATGAAGTAAAGAGGTCATCCTCATCAGTCTCAGTTGCTTCTTGTGCAACTACAGACTCTTCAGAAGATGCGATAATTGATTGCAACTCCTTTCTATGGGCCATTAAAGATTCTAGTTGAGGTCTTAGTTGAGATAATAGTTCCGAATCACCAGAACTCTTTGCCGTTTGATATTCTGGTTTTAGTGAACGTAATTCATCTTCGACCGCTGAAAGTTGCTCAGACAGGTCCATGCTTTCATCAAGTTCTAGTCCAATCGTTTCTGCGCTCATCAATTCAACAGTTGGCGCATCTCTAATTTCTGAAACTTTATCATCGATTTGTTGCTTTCTCAATACGATGATGTCGCGGTCAAGTGAATGGCCAAAACGATCTGCATAACGATCCAATAAAGAACCAGCTTCTGAATTAGCGATACGGTCGATGTGTCCGTAAATTTGTGGAAGGGGTTTGTCTGAACGCTTTGCCCAAAGGTCGCCATAAGATGAGTCGGTTTGCGTCGATGTAGGTTCAGCAATAGCAGCAACTACTGCTGGCGCTGGAGGTAATACTGTGTCCATGGCAGGCGCTGGTGGTAGTGGTAATGGTGCATCCATGACTGGCGCTGGTGGTAGTGGCAATGGTGCATCCATGACTGGAGCAGGTGGAAGTGGCAAAGGAGCATCCATTACTGGAGCAGGTGGAAGTGGCAAAGGAGCATCCATTACTGGAGCAGGCGGCATTGGCAATGGTGCTAGAGGTAAAGGCGCATCCATGGCTGGAGCAGGTGGCATTGGCAATGGTGCCAGAGGTAATGCCGCACCCATCGCTGGCATTGGTGGCAATTGTGAATCCATAGGTGGTAATGGTGGCATTGGTGGTAGTGGGAGAGCACCTAATGATGGCAATTTGCTGTCCTTTTTTCCATCATCTTGCTGACTCATATGGCTTACCCCACCTATGGTGGGTTAAACTCTACCCTTGAACCTTACCGATGAAGGAGCATGCACGAGATTGATTATGGGACTATGTATTTGCTTTCAATTATACTATTTTAGCCCAACCTTTCAAAACCAAAAAGGTCGCTCCAGCCTCGCTTATTTCTATAATTTGGCCTCGCGATAAGTCGTATCTTTTGTCATGGAATTGAGCAACAGCATCCTCAACAGTAATTTCTACCCGCAACTTTTCTTGGCCACTCAGTACCAAGGCCTCTTCAAGAGGCCTATATGGATTCGAACCATCAGGGTCTAAACGATCTAAGGGAAATTCGCTTACTCGCATTCCTGTTTTGCCATGAAGAGACGTTGGCCATCGAATTTGCCTTCTAGTATCGATGGTAACTACTTCATCTGTTTCCCCTGCATTACCCAGAACTACTGAGGAATCAGTTTTCAACAAATTAAGAAACAATCCATCGTACTTAGCAAGTGCGCCAAAATTACCCTCTCTAATTCTTTTTGACCGTGTTTCATGATTTACTAAGTCTGCCAATTTTATTATTGATGCAGCGCTTCTTTGAGATGTTGTTGCTTCCCTCTCATATTGAGATTTGAGGCCCTGCTCTAAATCCTTCAATGTTGAAGAATAATCTCCTTGCTTATTTGAGATATCTTGTAGTTTTAAGATCATGTCATCGACGCCATCTCTAATTCGCCTAGACCATCCATGGGAGTCGGTTTCCTTGAAGCGAGACATGCCGCCCTGTACATCAACGCCCTCGCCACGAATATGCGACACCAGTTCTCTTCTCGCCTCCGAATCCAGATGAAATAAATTAGGGTCGCGGTAGTGTAAATGGAATCCTCTATGGCCCGAAAAGGTAACTTGGAGATATTTTTCATCGAAACCGAATTCAGGTTGTAAGAAATCATTCCAAAGACTCCATCCTTGTTCTTGGATAACCTCTAGCATAGCAGGGAAATCTCTATCGGTAACCCCAGGTAAATGGTCACCGTCCAAGTCAAAGATTAAATCGGCACCTTGCCAAATTTTATCATTCATTTTCAACTCATATGGCCTTTTCCAATAAGCTGTTGAGTAGAAACATGAATGCATTGCCCTTTCCGAAAGAAAGGTCCTAACATCTTGCATATCAGTGAAACCTTTGTGCCTTATTGGAGGTGAGCCTCCAAAGGGAATAAACATCCACTCTCTCGACTTTAATCGCGGAGGGGTCCAGAAATCAGAAGTACGATAATACTGACCAAAACGATGTGCGAAGCGAGCCCAACCAGTTGACATTATTCATCCTCCCATAGTGGGACAGAAGGTGACGGTTTTTGAACTAAGTGAAAGTTCATTCTTTTTGCATCCAAAATCTTCCTTCAGATTCATTGACAGTAGTTGCTGTATCCGCACCGGTTGCTTCAACATAATGTTCCCAGCACATGTAGTACTTGTCCACTACCATTGCATTTCCAAAAGTTAAACGCTCTCCGCATTTATGGCATCGCGGACCGATTTCACCATTTGGAGTCTGAGCCAATTGTATGTGTTCGTGTGGCATAGGGTTTTGCCTCTAATTTATGCGGGTGCTGGCTAGTCTTTGAACTTGAGCATTAAAATCTCACCAAGAAGCATCTTCCCATTCTGCGGTTCGACACCAATTTAACAAATCCAATGCAACTTCGCATGACTCAGCAACTTCTATATTTTCATCATCAAGGAATTTCTCTAGAATCGGTTTGGCCGAAGCATCGCCAATAGCACCCATGGCCTCAGCAGCCTCATGCCTAACCATGATGTGTTCTTCCAAATCGCTCAATCGTTCGATCAAGGTGGGGATGGCGACGACATTTTGCATCTGTCCAAGAACATAGGCTAATTCATGGCGTAAAAGAACACTTTTTGTTATGAAGGCTGAGCATAATACCAAGCAAGCCTCATCCGTACCATTATTTCTCAATGAAAAAACGGCTCTCATCCGCAGGAACATCTGATTGTTTTCATCCAAGAGGTGAAGTTTTAGTTTTTCAATATCATTTTCACTGGATGGCGGCGCTGGATCGACTGAGCCGTATTGGCTAACACCCGGCGCCCGATCTACAATATCCATCCAATCACCTATTCATTCAGGAGAACCAATAAATTTCATATTCTTGGTATCAAAAGTCGAATCTATAAGTCCAAGTTCTTGACCTTCATTGATGAATTGACGTACTGCAGCCCGACCCTCGTCTTCATAATCGATAGTTCTGTCGTTCACATACATAGAGACAAATTCCTTATTTGTTGCATCATCAATTCCTCTACCCCATGCCTTAGCAAATTCAAGAGCGTCAGCAGGATGTGCGATAGCATGTTCAATACTCATTTTTGTGTAGAGGGTGATGTCCTCCATAACCTGTTGACCCAAATCTCTTCTAACGACATTTCCACCAAGAGGCATAGGCCAGCCTTTCGTGCGCTCATTCCACCAAACTCCCAAATCCAATAGGACATTCAAGTCGTGTTCTACGTAAGTTAATTGGCCCTCGTGGATAATTAGTCCTGACATAAAGGTTCCATCTAAGACACGAGGGATGATCTCATCAAAGGGAACTACTTCGACTTGGCAATCTCCCCATGCCAACCTCAAACCGAGATAAGCACTAGTTTTCATACCAGGCACTGCGATTACATTGGAGCGTACATCCTCTTCGGATACTCCTTGCATAGATACTACCATCGGCCCATATCCCTCTCCCATTGAAGCACCACAATTCATCAAAGCATAGTGCTGTGAAATTTCTGGGTATGCGTGAATGGAAACTGCTGAAACTTCAAGTTCTTGATTGATAGCTCTGTGATTGAGAGTCTCAATATCTTGCAACTCATGGACGAAATTATATCCAGGTGTAGGGAAGGCTCCAGTAGTCATTGCATGGAACATAAAAGCATCATCCGGATCTGGTGAATGTCCAATCCGGACTATCTTATTTCCTTCCGCGTCTAGTGGCAACTCAGTGTGCATGATGCGCCCGACCAAGAGACCCTTCATCAATCAACCGCATCCAATCTATATGTAGCATGATAACAAATAGCAAAAAATGAGGATTCAAAGGATTTTTTACCGAGATGTTTTCAAGCCATATGCTTTCAGCAAATTAGGGGCGCACATGCTAAGAAGCCGAATAATTGATTTCCAATTCTCATCCATAGCGATGTTATTGTTAATTCTTATCGCTCCTGCAACCACTGCTGCATCATCTGGATTATCATATACAGGTGGTCTTTCAAACTCCTTTGAATCATCGAATAGCCAAGCAGTAGACATTAATTTTGACAACACATTGGTAGCGACTGGATATAACGGAATTCTTACAATCCATAGTATTGAAGACAATTCATTGCTAGCAAGTTTTGAGTTGATTCGGCAAATTGTAGATTTGAAATTTTCACCCGATGGAGGCACATTGGCATTATCACTAATCGGTTCTGTAGCGCGTACAGATAATATTCAATTGATCGATGTTGAAAGTCTTCAATTGTCAACTATCAATAGTAATTCTAACTCCGAAACAAAATCGATTGCTTGGAGCCCGGATAGTACTGTTCTAGCAGTACCTAATTCTGATAACGGAGTGGACATATTAAGAAAGTCTGACCTAAGTCTCGAGAACAGTTTATCGAGTGAGCATAATACTGATGTTTCTTGTATTGCTTTTTCAAATAGTGGAAACATGGTGCTAACTGGTGATGAATCTGGCAGGGTCTTAACTTGGGATAGACAAGGCAACCCAACCGGAAAACAATGGGATTTGGATAGCGAAGTTGTCGGCTGTGGCTTTGATAATGAAGACTTACGAATTGGCCTGCTTGGTGAAAACGGGAGACTAAAAACAGTAGATGTAAGCGGTGGTGGAATTCATCAAAGTGACTTTATTTCTGGAAGTGAGATGTTGTGGTCTAGCGATGGAACTTACATCCACATTATAGAATCCAGCACCCAATCAAAGATAATTACAATTGAAGCATCTACATTTGATCTCAAGGAAGAAACTATTCTATTCCATCGTGCATCGGATTTTGCAGTTGTTGAAAATTCAAACTTTCTACCCGAGAAAATATTTATCACCACTGATACTCAAAATATTGCCATCTATGGGTCACATGAATTGCCTATTGGATACGGCGAGAGTGGTGCTGATTTAGATGGTGATGGAATTCCAAATAATTTAGATATTGACGATGATGGAGATTCTATTTCAGATGAGTGGGATATTAATTGTGTTTCTACTGCTGAACTGTGTCCAAACGTACCAAGCCAAGATGATATCAGAAATTTAAATATTTGGATTAATCAAACTACATTAGAACTTGAGGATGTAATAACATTAAGTTCTCAGCAATCATCTCTAATCAGAAATATGTCTCGCAAATCGGTTATTGCAGACCAGCAATTAAGCCACTCAGAGGCAGTGATGTTCTCAAACTCTGTTTGCAAGAATATGGATACAGCAGATTTCATTGACTCATGGAAGGCCGCTATTGAATTATCGGTGGGACAAGTGGAAAATGGAATTGTTAGTTGTAAGATTCGGAGTGGGATGGCACTGACCGAGATAGGTGATGAAAGAACTAGAATTAAGGTCGTATTGAAGATTTCATTTACACTGTTCCCCGATGCCCAGTATCCACTTCAATTATCACTTATGTATCAACCAGAGGCAACTGATGGTTCAATAGCCAATTTAGCAGAAGCACACCCAATCCATGTCATGCTGGACGGAGAACAGGGACTTCCTGTTTCTTGGAGCCCATGGTGGGTAGAAGAAAATAAAATTAATTTACAACTGATAGAGGATATTCCGCCTAACCCAACATTGTTGGACCAGTTTGTCGAAATCACCATCAGATTCCCATGGATTGCAGTATTTGTTATCTTGATGTTGACCGCTTCTGCATTAACTTATATTAGAACTAGAAATGCTAGTAATGTTGATCTGGAATTTGCATTTGACGACTTTGAAGACATCACTGAAGAGACTAAAGAGGATGGTTTTGAAGAAGAAATAGATGAAGAGGAGGACTCATTGACTCATGATGAATTGATGAAGAATCGAGAAATAAAAAGGAAAATCGGCCGCAAAAAATCACAACCAAGCGAGGATGAACTGCAATCGGATTCAGAATCTACAATAGGAGGTTCGTACGACGATGAAGATGTTGTTGAACCTGTAGTTGTAAGGAGAAGGTCTGCCAGTGTTAAGCGGAGCCGTGACGGCACCGCAGTGACTGGAAAACGAACTACATTGAGTTCCGGAGACGAACGTGCTGCCTCGGTCACCACTAAGAAAGTAGCAACCAAGAAAGCGGCTGTCAAAACCCGCAGAGTTGTTACTGCGCAAAACGATGACCAAGTAATGGACGATGCTCTTGACCGCTTGACCAAGGATGATTGATTACCAGCAGAACCTAGCGCCAGTGCTTAACTCACATGCCTCTACCAAGAATTGGTTTAATCCGGCGAGGTGGTCTTCATCAAGTCTATTGAATACCTCTCCGAAATATCGGTCTAATCTCTCATAGGATAATTCAGAGCGACTGATGGACCAATTGATTACAGCAGTTCTTTGTTCAGAACTATTCTCGAATAGTGCCAACTTTGATTCAAGAGCGTTATGTGCTGCAATTATCAGTTCTTTTGGAGTATCGATTCTAGCTGCGAAGACCCCGAAAACCATAGGTTTACCTGACTTCTCTAGCCATGCTTGGCCCAAATCCAATTGTACCATAGAGGGGTGTTGCTTTGCACTTTCAAGTGCCCTATCTCCAATCAATAGCGCCCCATCACAACTATCGAGCATCAAATCAAAATCTGGACCCATAGCGGTAAGTGTCGGATTTAATCCCTTGATTTTCAAAAGATGCTTCAAAAGTGCCACAGATGTTGCTGAATCGGAAGGTAAAGCAATAGATTCCATTTGCTCTAATTTCTTGTTGGAGAATAATAGAACACTACCGACCTCACCCTTAGAACAAATTCCTATATCTGGAACTAATACTAACTCGTCAGCATGTTTTGCATAATCGGCTGCAGGAATTGGCGCTAGTACGCAATCTCTGCGCAGTAAATGACCTGTTAGCCATGAAGGAGGTGCTGGTAAAACGTTCCATGTTTCATCTAGGTCATAGAATAGTGGATCACAATTTAGAAAGGAAACACGACCGATTGTTCTGGTCCAACTATGGGTCGCCATGTTGCGAGGGTAGGCCAACTACTGAAAGGTGTAACTCATGATTGGTTTGAGTTATTGGGCCATTTTCAAACCGCGTATTGGCTTGGGGGTTGGGGCGATAAATATCTCAAAACGTTGATAGGTTGTATTTCTCTTTACAGGGATACATCCAGCGTTTTCAATCAATTTGGATAATCTACTCAAATCATGATCTAATGGCGCGGTAGAACCCGCTAAATGCATAATAGATTCCTTTTGCACTGTTCCATCAATATCATCGGCACCGAATTGCAATGCTAATTCAGCCAAGCCATCACCAATATTCATTCGGTATGCCTTGATATGCGGTATTGAGTCGAGCATTAACCTTGAAACTGCGATCGTTCTCAATATTTCAGTTCCAGTAGCACATTGGGCTTCTGGCAGCCGAGATGAATCTGGTAGGAACGGATAGGGTACAAAACACTGGAATCCTCCGCTTTCGTCAGCCAATCTGCGCAATTTATCCATGTGGACTAGTCTATGCCTCAATGTTTCAACCGTTCCAAATAGCATGGTGCAATTTGAGGGTAATCCTATTTCATGAGCAGTTCTATGGATCTCCAAGTACTCTTCGGAACTCTCTTTGCCATTACAGATAATAGACCTAACTTCGTCATCCAATATTTCAGCACCGCCGCCAGGTAAACTACCTAGACCTGCATCCTTTAGTATCGTCAATACTTCCCTGTAGGACATACTAGACAACTGTGAAAGGTGCTTTATTTCAACTGCTGTCAATGCTTTAATTGTGATATGAGGGAATTTGGCTTTGACTGTTTTGAATAAGTCTCGATAATGATAAACATCCCAATCAGGATGCAATCCTCCAACAGAATGAACTTCATCTACATAATCTGCGTATTGTGATAAATCTTCCACATATGCTTCAATATCCAATGAATAGGCATCAGCAGAGTTCTTACTTCTTCTAAAGGCACAAAAGCGGCATGCTAAGACGCAAACATTAGTTTGATTTACGTGGACATTGGAATTGAAAAATGCAAAGTTTTCAAAGCGTGCTTTACGTACAAAATCTGCTAACCTGCCAACTTCGTTAAGATTCGGATGTTCAAATAATACTAATCCATCCTCAATGCTCAATCTTTCCCCTAGAGCAACCTTTTCAGCAATTGGGGTGATACTATCACTCCACAACTCAGGTTGTAGCGAATTGGCTAGCCTCTGTTGCCAGTCCTTTAGGCAACCTGCAAGCGACTGTGTTGATGTCCATTGTTCCATAATGTTTCCACCTTTGATTATACTCTTTTCTTACCGATTGCAAACACTTCCGAATAGATCATGAATTTTCTAAACTCTTCAACAATAAATACTCCAGATGCAACTGCTATAATAATCAACCAATCCTTTCCTTGTAGTTCTATTGTGGACAATAATGAACCAACCTTGACATCGAGAATAGGTATTACTTCTGATGAGTTGTGAATTATTAACCACAGTAGAGAAAATGAGATTACAACTGCGTAATTTATCGCTTTGTTAGAGAATAGTCCCAATTTGAAAACACTATCCTCACTACTTCGGCAATTCATTACATTGAATAATTGGAATACCACGAAAACTGCGAATGTCATTGTTTGCGCATAAACGAATTTATCGTCTGCATAACTCTCCCAGCCTTCTATTGCAGCAGAGTCTCCTGTCAAGCACGCATTACGGTCAAAGTATTGTGACAAATCTTCCTCAGTAAATGGCATTCCTTCGCAGGTATCAACCCCTCCACCAGCGAGGAAGAAAATTATGAGAGTGCCTGTTACCATGACAATTCCGAGATAGAATATCAATGCGATATCAGATAGACTCGGCAATCCTTCCTGAACTGGACGCGGTGGCCGATTCATAACACTTCCATGTTTCTTTTCAACACCCAGTGCAACCGCGGGTGGTCCATCCATTAGAATATTGATCACTAAAATTTGAGTGGCTGTCAAAGGTAAGTTCCAGCCAAATATGAATGTTGAGACAATGATCAATGCTACCGCTGCAACATTTGTTGAGATCTGATATCTTACAAAGTTGCGTATGTTTTGGTAGATTTTTCTTCCTTCTTCTATCGCAGATACAATATTTGCAAAGTTGTCATCTTGTAAAACCATATCTGAGGCATCTTTTGCAACGTCAGTACCCGCTATCCCCATCGCTATACCAATATTTGCCCGGGATAATGCTGGCGCATCATTTACTCCATCACCAGTCATTGCAACGATTTCGCCTTTCTCTTGTAGGGATGAAACGATTCTCATCTTTTGATCTGGCGTCACGCGAGAGAAAATACTCGTATCCGCACACACATCTAGCATTTCTTCATCAGTGAAATTAGATAATTGATTACCATTCACTGCTCCGGCCAACCCATCTGTGATGTTCAGTTCTAGACCGATTGCATCAGCAGTAATTTGTTGATCTCCCGTAATCATCTTTACTTTTATTCCAGCTCTTTGACAAATTGCTATAGCATCTTTCACTTCAGGTCTCGGCGGATCCATTATCCCTACAAGTCCTAAGAAAATAAATCCAGACTCAATTGTATCTACATCATCAATGCTTTCACCATCATTCATCTTTCTAGCACACAATGCTAAAACGCGCATTGCTTTCGATGCCATGTCCTTATTGGATTCCACGGCGCTATCAAAATCAGATTGGCTGATTGATTGAATCTCTCCATCGACAATTTTCCGATCGACCAAAGACTTGAATCCACCTGCTCCACCCTTAGAAAATACCCATCTCTCTCCCTCGTATTCATGAATAACTGTCATTCTCTTTCTGACCGAGTCGAAAAAGAACTCGTGAATACGTGGATGGCGTTGAGCGAATTTCTTTACATCGCCATTGATTTTCCATCCAGCAACTGCACAAGCAGAATCTGTTGGATCTCCTATCGCTTGCCATCGCCCATCAACCTTTGAAATTTGAGAATTATGGCATAATGCTAAGCATGCAGCAGTTAATCTAAAACCGAGGTCATTTTGCAATGTTGACATTTGTTCATTGGATAGATCTGAACCATTTTTCATTAAAGATCCTTCTGGCTTGAATCCGTTACCAGAGATATCGAATGTTCCAAAAGGAGTGCTCATTTGACGTGCAGTCATTTGATTTTTAGTTAGAGTACCAGTTTTATCTGAACAAATAACAGTGGTTGAACCGAGTGTTTCTACAGCTTTCATTCTACGGATAATCGCTTTATGTTGGGCCATATTTCGCATTCCGAGGGCGAGAGTTATTACCAAAATAATCGGTAATCCTTCGGGGACAATTGCAACGAAAATTGCTACAGCGACCATGAATTGCTCAACTGCGGCATCCCAAATATCAATTTCAGGATTTCCATAGGCAATTAGCATTTTTAGTGATACTAGGAGAAATGCCACTATTAGAGCGACAAATCCGAGGAATTTGCCCAAGGATTCTAATTTCATTTCCAAGGGTGTAGGTGGGGCCACATTATCGACAATATCTGTCGCGATTCTGCCTAACTCGGTCGTCATACCAGTTTCAACAACAATACCAACCGCTCTCCCAGTTGCTACACAAGTACCCATATAGGCCATGTTTATTCTTTCTGCAAGTATTGTATCATTAGCACAAGAGTTAGGATTTTTCCTAACAGAGTGCGATTCCCCGGTTAGAGCCGATTCATCTATTTTGCACTGGAATGCTTCTATTATCCTTATGTCAGCAGGTACATTCAAGCCTCCTTCTAACTTTACAATGTCACCAGGAACCAATTCTAGTGTAGAAACTTCTACATCAATTCCCTCACGTATAACAACGCATTGAGAAACAGACATTTGTTTTAATGCATCCATTGCTTGCTCGGCTTGACCTTCTTGCCAAAAACCAAATATTGCATTTGCCGTTAGGACAATAAAAATAAATATTGCATCTCCAGCATTATGCCCCGGTAATGCTAGTGCAACTAACGCTGCTGCTATCAGCAAATAATTGAGAGGATCGTGATATTGTGATAAAAATCTCATTATGGCAGATGTTTTTACAGGTTCTTGTAATTTGTTAAAACCATACTTTTCTTGCCTCTCGACAACCTCAGAAGGTGATAAACCATCCAAATTCACATCTAATTCAAGCAAAATATCTGCAGTTTCAAGGTCGTGCCAAGTAATTGTAGACATAGTATTCACCTTGAACGGAAGAGCCATCCAATAACCCTGCGAAGAATTGATGATTTATGAGTATAATGGAGGGGTTCCCATCAACCAAGATTGAATATAGTAGATATTTTGGTAATGTTTTGGATACTAATAAATCTTATAACACGGACATTATATGTGCATTAGGTTCAAAATCCCAATTCACTTGGCTGAGATTATGAGCGCTTTGGGCGAACCATATATCCCAGCCGATGAGTCTCCTATGGAATTGACTCTTAGGGTCATAATCGTAGGTATTGTTCTTGGTGTTTTGATGACGGCAGCCAATGCATATCTCGGGTTGTACGCAGGTATGACCGTATCTGCTTCAATTCCTGCCGCAGTAATGTCGATGATCATTTTACGTACTTTATTTGATGATGTTACAATTCTGGAAAACAATGCAGTTCAAACAATGGCAAGTGCTGGTGAATCACTTGCAGCTGGAATCATTTTTACAGTTCCCGCACTACTAGTAATTGGGCTATGGGAAGATATTCAATTTGTTGAAACATTTATAATTGCCCTTATCGGTGGATTATTAGGTACAATGTTCACCATTGCACTTAGAAGATTATTCATTGTAGAAGAAGCCCTTCCCTATCCAGAAGGAGTTGCCTGTAGAGAGGTATTGGTTGCTGGTGAAGAGGGCGGAGAAGGAGCATTAGCAATAATTTATGCTCTAGCAATCGGTGCAATATATGGATTCATGGTAAAAGGTTTCAATGTGACACATCACACCGTTGAAAGTTCTGTAGATTTCTTGAGCACAAAATTATACGCTGGTATGGATTTGTCAATTGCGCTATTATCTGTGGGATATATTGTTGGAATAAGAATCGCTTCATTCATTTTCTTGGGCGGAGTTATTGGCTTTGGAATATTGGTTCCAATTTATGGATTGATAAACGGCTGGCCTGAAGCATCAAACGGGGTAGAGGCCTTCTATAGTGTATGGTCTTCACAAATCCGTTATGTTGGTGTTGGCGCTATGGTGGTCGGGGGAATTTACACCCTTTGGTCAATGAAAGGTACCATCTTTACAGGATTATCGAAAGCGTTTGAAAAGAATGATGAGGCTGCATTTGAAGTCGTACGCACTGAACAAGATTTACCACTTCGCAAAGTTTTGATGGTATGTGGACTACTTGTCCTAGCGACATTTATATTCTATGCCATTGCATTAGAATCGGTTGTATTAGCCTTTGCTGGTGCAGCATTTTTGGCTATTGTTTCATTCTTTTTCGCAGCGGTCGCCGGATATATAGCCGGTGTAGTTGGCTCTTCTAATTCTCCCGTTTCGGGAATGACGATTGCAACTTTATTATTCACAGTTGCACTTGTATGGGTCGTAGGTGACTTGATTCTTGGATTGTCCACGGGCACTCTAATGTACGCAACATTGCTAATTGCGGCAATCGTAGCCTCTTCCGCAGCTATTGCTGGAGATGTCATGCAGGATTTGAAAACAGGCCACATGGTGGGTGCGACACCATGGAAGCAGCAGATTGCCGAAATTATTGGTGTTGTGACCGGTGCTATTGTAATTGGACCGACTTTGAAATTACTACACGAGGCATTTAGAATTTCAAGTACTGCTTGTGCTTTAGATCCGCTACCGGGTGACCCTGAATGTAAAAATGCACTGTTCGCTCCGCAGGCTGAACTGATTGGAGCCATTGTCGAAGGTGCCTTTGGAGGAGGTTTAAATCTACAAATGGTATTACTCGGAGCAATTATCGCCGTTGTATTAATTAGACTAAGTATGCCGGTGATGAGCGTTGCAATTGGAATATATTTGCCACTCGGATTATCAGTCCCTATCATGCTAGGTGGTGTAATTTCATACATAGCTCTTAGAAGTGCTCATTTGAGAATAGATGGTACGCTCGACAGAGAACCAAGTACAGAAGCAGTTACTGCTGCCAAAGAGGTAGAAAGTAGAGGTGTCTTAATTGGAGCTGGATTTATTGCGGGTGAATCAATAATGGGTGTCTTTGTAGCAATATTGATCGTCATGAAAATTAATCTCCCTGAACTATTAGGAATCGGTGAATTAGGAAACCTACTTTCACTTGCCTTCTTCGCTTGGTTTGTTGGAATCTTTATCTGGTTGGCTACAAGAGCATTGCCTGAAGGTGGCAATTTACTAACCGATGCTATAGCAGTTGTAAGAAATGCGATTTTAAGAGCATATCAATCACTAATGCCTAAGCGTTAATGAATTCGTCTTACGGCTGAGGCGCAAGTATCAAAGAGCCCCCTCATAGCCAATGGGTCAATAGGGTGTTTTTCATGACATTGTCAATATCAGAACTTGAAGAGTTTGCAAGAAAATGTAGAGTTGAAATCGTCAAGATGGTTTACCGTGCTCAAGCCGGACACCCTGGCGGTTCACTATCAGAAATAGACCTAATTTCAGCACTTTATGCTACTCGTATGCGAGTACGCCCAGACCAGCCAAAGTGGGAAGATAGAGACCGATTCATCCTATCCAAGGGTCATGCCTCTCCTGGAATGTATGCAGTATTGGCAGAGATGGGTTTCATCAGCCATGAAGATTTACATTCATACAGAGTTCTTGGTGGAAAATGCCAAGGTCACGTGGACATGAAATGGTGTCCAGGTGTTGACTTTTCTGCAGGTTCTTTGGGAATGGGTCTTTCATTCGGACTAGGATGCGCGGTTGCTGCTCGCCTAGACAATAGTGAACGTAGAACATTCGTAATGATTGGAGATGGTGAAATCCAAGAAGGAAGCGTTTGGGAAGCAGCAATGGCTGCTGCACATCATGAAGTCGGTAATTTGAAAGTAATACTCGACCGTAACAGAATTCAAAATGATGACTTTTGTGAAGCGCAGATGAGAATGTTTGACATTCCTGCAAAGTGGAGAGCGTTTGGCTGGGAAGTCAAGGAAATTGATGGACACAATATGGAAGAAGTAATGGCTGGACTAGATTTCCTTGAAGCGATTAACGATAAGCCAGCAATCTTGATCGCACATACTATCAAGGGTGCAGGAGTTTCCTTTATGGAAAATAATCCTTCATTCCATGGTGCAGCACCTAATGATGAGCAATTCGCTCAAGCAATGCTAGAACTAGGCGAGGTGATTGCATGAGTGAGATGGCAGCAACCAGAGATGGATATGGCCAAGCATTGCTTGAACTAGCAGATAATCCAAAGGTGGTCGTACTCGAGGCTGATTTAGGTAAGTCAACAAAATCCCTACATTTCAAGAACAAATATCCTGCCCGCACAATATCATGTGGTATTGGAGAGCAAAATATGGTTCTAACCGCTGCAGGGCTCGCCTCATCTGGCTATATTCCATTCGCAAGTACATTTGCAATATTTACTGAAAGAGCATTTGAACAAATGCGTAATGGAGTTGCAAGACCAGATTTGGCAGTACACCTGTGTGGAAGTCACGGTGGAACTCATACAGGAACTGATGGTTCTAGCGCACAATCTATCGAAGACCTTGCTATATTCCGCACTCTTCCAAATGTTGTAGTAATGCACCCTTCTGATTATGTTTCAACCTTGGAATTGACCAAGCAATTACCTGAATTGAATAAGCCGTCCTATATGAGAACTGCAAGAAACAAAACTCCTGTTATGTATCGCGGAAGAGAATCTGAAATTGTTATTGGAAAAGGGATTACATTACGCCAGGGTACTGATGTTGCAATTATTGCATGTGGAGTACTAGTTTCAGAATCGATGAAGGCTGCTGAACTGTTGGCTGAAAAAGGCATCAACGCAACAGTTGTTGACATGCACACTCTAAAACCATTAGATGGTGACTTAATCGATTCATTAGCTTCACAGTGCGGCGCTATTGTAACTGCCGAAGACCACAATGTAATCGGTGGCCTAGGTGGTGCTGTTGCAGAACATCTAGTGACCAATAAATACGCTCCATTGGAAATGGTTGGTGTTGCTGATAGATTCGGTGAATCGGGTCAATCCGATGAGATGCTAGAGGTTATGAAACTCAATTCAAAATATATAGAACAAGCGGCACAAAGAGCAGTCGCAAGAAAATCTTGAATTCTTTTTGCATTGAATCGTAATGTTCGCGCTGTTCAACTTCCTTTGTTTGAAAGGGGTTAATTCATAGACAACCGGCTATGCCACCGTATCATGGAGTTCTTCTTAGATACTGCCGATGTTGATGAAATTAGAGAGATTGCTGCGTGGGGAATTCTCGACGGTGTAACGACTAATCCTTCTCTCATCAAAAAGAGTGGGCGCGATTTCAAAGAAGTGGTTAGAGAGATAGCTGGTATTTGCTCTGGACCTATCTCCGCTGAAGTTACTGCAATGGATACAGAGGGAATGATCGCTCAAGGACTTGCACTAAAGGCAGAACTACCTGATAATGTAATTATTAAGATTCCATGTACTGCAGAAGGACTAGCAGCAACTAAGGTTCTCGATGAGGCGGGTATTGATACAAATGTGACATTGGTTTTCTCTGCGGCTCAGGCATTAATGGCTGCAAAAGCAGGTGCGACATATGTTTCACCATTCATTGGAAGAATTGATGATACAGGACATGATGGAATGAATTTAATCGCTGAAATAATGGAAGTTTGGGCAAGTTATGATATTTCAACAAAGGTATTGGCTGCATCTATTCGCCATCCAACCCACGTTCTCCAGTGCATCCAACTGGGCGTTCATACCGCTACAATGCCAGCAAAGATTTTCCGCCAATTGATGAAGCACCCGCTTACCGATAAGGGACTTGAAGGCTTCATGAAGGATTGGGCTGCTGTAGAAGCGGCTGGCAATGCTTGAAGTTAAAATGAACTTTATTTGACGAAGGAGCCTTCATCAAGTAGTGGAGTTCACCTTAAACATGGAGCGAGACTTATGACTAACACTCAAGAGAAGTTGGAAATGCTACTTGACGGAGTATTAGACCCTTCAGAAATAGCAGAAGACCCTGTTTTAGTGGCACTAGCAGAGCGACTTTATGGAATTAAAGTTGCAGTCGCAAATCCTAAGAAATCTAGAGACATGGTAGCCTCGCCTCTATCTTCAGATCTTATTGAAGTAGCCCCACCCTCAAATATGCTCATCGAAGTTGTTGATCCTATTGCAGCTCCACTTCCAGCATTAGGGGAATTACCCGATTTACTACCTGCTCCTGGTAGTTCTAGCAAAAGTAAAATGAGTTTGATATCAAAAATAATCTTACTAGAATTAACAATAATTATAATGAATATATTTGGATTATTGTCATTCATTCTCGGTGGACTTTGTAAGTCTGACACCCTATGCCCTAGCGATGGATATACTCGAATTAACTGGCTAAGTATTGGCAAAATTGACAGTGGATGGGGATGGTCACAATCTATGCTGGACATGGCAATCGGAATTCCCGATATCATTGCTCTTTCATTAGGAATTATTGGATTCTGGTATTTTAGTCGTAAGTGATAGCATGCTATCCGACGCAGATACTGTAATCGTGGCATATCTAGGAATGTTTCTTATTCTTCTTGCATTTTTTTTAGAAACAAGAAATAAATTGCACAGTAAGGGTAAACCATACCTTTCTTTGATGGCGGTTGGTTCTGCGTTATTGGCAATTCGTGCATACCTCATTGAGGAGTGGGCATTTTTAATCCTTGAATTAGCATGGTTCTCAACTGCATTTTTAGGGATTTTGATCGGTGAAAATTCAAAATCTCCTTTACCGGTAGAACCTATTGATGTGAAAGTCGAAGTAGAATCAACGATAGATGAATAGTGAAAAATTTAATTGACCTCGAAATGGAACTTTCTAGGTTGAATAATTTATTCTGTTCGTTTTAACAACCATTTATCACCTCTACAAGCGTCATGTTGATGTGAGAGTGATGGTCGAGAGGGAATCATGAGCCAAGGACATGGTAAAGCCAAGCGAGGCATTCCATCTAAGATAGATAATTTCAATGAATGGTATCCATTCATGGTAGAGGCTGCTGAATTAGTTGACAAGAGATATCCGATAAAGGGTATGGATGTATGGCGTCCATATGGTTGGAAAACAATGAAGCTTATTGACGCACTAACACATTCGGAGATGGAAAGGACTGACCACGAAGAAGTTCGATTCCCATTATTGATTCCTGAAAACCTTCTAGAGAAAGAAAACTCTCTCGTTGCAAAATTAAAGAGAGCCAGAGAAGAAGGCGTCGATGTTGAAGATTTGCGAGAGGAAGATGAAGAAGGTGGTTTCAAGAAAGAAGTTTACTGGGTAAAGCATGCTGGTGATAATGATTTGGATATCCCTATGTTTTTGCGACCAACTTCTGAGACTGCCATGTACACAATGTTCCCTCTTTGGATTAGATCACACAAAGATTTGCCTCTGAAGGTTTACCAGACGGTCAACACCTTCCGCTATGAGACAAAGCAAACGCGTTCATTCATTAGAGTACGAGAAATTCATTTCTTTGAGGCTCATACAGCACATGCTGACGAAGATGGCGCAACAAGACAAATCGCAGAGGATTTAGAAATTGTCAACAACCTGATGCATGACTTATGCCTTCCAGTAATCAAAGCCAAGCGACCGGTATGGGATACATTCCCAGGAGCATGGTACACGATTGGAATAGATGCCATCATGCCTAATGGAAGGACTCTACAAGTCGCTTCTTGCCATCACTATCGTGACCAATGGGCAAAGGCCTTCGATATTACATATGAGAATCTAGATGCCCAACAACAGCATTGCCACCAAACCACATACGGGATGTCCGAGAGACTACTCGGTGCAATTGTTGGTATGCACGGTGATGATAATGGACTGATTATGCCTCCAGCAATCGCACCTTACCAAGTAGTAATCTGTCCAATGATAAAGAAGAACTCAGAAGTTGACACAGTAGCAATCTCCAACGATATTGCAAAGCAACTACGTGCTAATGGACTTAGAGTTAAGGTTGATACAAGAGATATTAGAGCAGGGCAAAAATACTATGATTGGGAGATAAAAGGTGTGCCACTACGACTTGATATTGGACCACGGGATGTTGAACAAGGAACTGCATTTGCCTGTAGGAGAACCGGTGGAAAGTTGCCATTGCCAATAAACGATATTGTAAACGCATGCAGAACCGTATTAGATGAAATCTCTGATGAATTAAGACTTAGGTCTAACGCACATATGGAAGATGTTATTCAACCTCTACCCGCCTTTGAAGAAATTGATGATACATGGATAATGGATGGTAAAATCGAAGATGGTAAAATTTACGAAATGGCTTTTGATGGAACTGATGCTCATGCTGAAGTGATAGAGAGAGCAACTTCTCTGAATTTCCTTGGCGATGCTACTGATGATTATGAGGAGGCTCGTCCTTGTCATATGACTGGCCAGATGACCAAGCGTAGAATCTTGCTTGGAAAGACATACTGAGCAGAACTTCACATTCGAATAGATGCTGAGCGGAACTTCACATTCCAAGAGATGATGGATCCATTCCGTCCATATCTCCGTCTTTCATCATCTATTGGAAATAGAACTGAGCGGAACTTCACATTCCAAGAGATGATGGATCCATTCCGTCCATATCTCCGTCTTTCATCATCTTGCGCATTTGCTTGTTGAGATTACGGTTTCCACCCATTCCCTTCATCATCTTACGGCTCTTATTCCATTGACCAATTAACTCTCTTACATCCTTTTCGCGAACACCTGAGCCTCTTGCAACACGACGAATTCTTTCCGCCTTAATCTTTGCAGGTTCATTCTTTTCCCATGCGGTCATTGAATCCATAATAGTGCGATAGCGGTCTAAGTTGGTTTGCATTTCCGCTTTTTGACCCTTGGACATAGCACCCATTCCGCCCAGCATATTACCTGGTAAAAATGACATTAATTTGTCAATGGTGCCTATCTTGGACATCATTTCCATTTGTTTATACATGTCATTTAGAGTGAATCTTCCAGACATCATTCTCTGGGTTAACCTCATGGCCTCTTCTTGGTCCATATCGTCGGGAGCCAAATCTATGAGGCCCTGAATATCTCCCATTCCTAGAAGTCTTGAAATAAACCGGTCAGATTCAAATTTCTCTAAGTCGTTAATCCTCTCACCAACACCGATGTGAACTATCGGTGCTCCTGTTGCTGCGACCGCAGAAAGCGCACCTCCGCCTCTTGCAGTACCATCCAATTTTGTAATTACAATTCCAGTAACTCCTGCCAGTGAATGGAATGATGCTGCAACTGGTCCGGCAGCTTGACCGACTTGTGCATCTATTACCAGCCAGCGTTCTGTGGCATTGGTTAAAGCAGAAATTTGTTCCAATTCCTCAACCAATTCAGTATCTAATTGATGTCGACCGGCTGTGTCAACTATTACTAGATCGCAAGATGCTAATTGTTTCAGTCCATTGCGGACAATGGTTGGCGCATCCTTTGTTTTCGGTTCGCCATAAACAACAACTGTAGAGTCTTCTAATAATTGGCACAATTGTTCATATGCACCTGGTCGGTGAACGTCCGCTTCTATCACACCGACTCTCAAGCCGTGCTTCTTGCGATACCATTCTGCCAATTTTGCAGTTGTAGTAGTTTTTCCTTGACCATATAATCCCACTAGAAGCAAAGTAGCACCATGTGGCTGGAATTCATGCTTAGAACCCAATAAGCGGACCAATTCGGTATAGAGGATATTCATTGCATGTGTTTGCAATGTAATTCCAGGGCGAAGTTCCTCATCACGGATACGAGACTCCATTTTTTCAACGATTTCTTTGGTTTGACGAACGTTGAAATCGGCTTCTTGAAGAGACCTGCGTAAACTACGAGTCATTTCTCGTAATTCTTCCTCGTCTAACTTTCTCTTAGACTTCAACAATCCAATAGAGCGAAAAATACCCTTGGATAAGCCTTCGAGTGCCATGGCTTAGCGTGAAAGCCGCCACCTTTCAACCCATGCCTATCGAGTAATGGAAAATTATTCCCTATTGGTCATTAAGAGGAATTTCAAGTCTTAGAACATCGCCTTCTAATTTTGCATTTACTTGGCTTGCTTTAACAGGAATTGATGTTTTTACTTCTTTCTCTCTCCCGTTAAGTCCAACAAAAAGAACTCCTTCTTCACTTCGCAATGATAATTCTTCACGCTTAATTCCAGGGTAATGCAAAAAGATTGTTTCTAAATCTTCACCTAATTGTTTGACCATTCCTCTATGGACTTCATGATGTAAAATAGAACCGATAGAGTGAGGTCCTAAACCGCCATCTATCTCCGTCACTGGGCCGTATAAGTACTGCCCTACCTCTCTTAGCCTCTCAATTCCAACAACTTCAGTTTCAAATAATTCCATGCAAGAAACTTCGAGTCCTAGACTTTCTTTCAACTCTTCAATTATTTCTAATTCAGCGTCTCTCCTGGTCTTTAGGAATGGATGGTCAAATTCTGGAGTTAATCTGTTAACTAGGCAACCTCCAATGGGTAAATTGAATTCTTGCAAGGACTTCTGGGCGCGGATTGTTTCATTGACGCCCATCCTTTCAGGTATAGTGACTAAAGTAAAGGAAGTGATTTCATCATTGGAAAGGACTCTCCTAACATGTAGAACTCGACGTTGGAATTTTTCAAGTTCCTCTTTCATAGCATCACTTTCCTTTCTGCCGAACATCATTGAACGGATTCCTCCAGATACCCTCATCATACGAATCAGTCTATCTGACCACGCTTCGATTAATTCCGGTAATGACAAAAATCTCAATGTATGTCCTGTTGGAGCTGTGTCAAATACAATCACATCCCAATTTGGGTCTTCTACATGTTGCAGCAACTCATCAAATGCCATTGCTTCATCCAATCCAGGAATTACCATATCGGATGTCTTTATTTCACCTTTAATGTCCTTAATCTCCTCTTTGGCATTGGGATCTAACATCATACCCAAACTACCAAGGCCGCCCGATGAGTTCATTTTTTCCATCGCGGAACCTACTTTTGGTAATAGGGCGGATATCTTTGCCTCTGGATCCATTTCTAGTCCCCATAGGCCATCAACGCCTTCTATTGGTGTAACTTTGCTTCCAATATTGACCCCTAGAGAATCTGAAGTAGAATGTGCGGGGTCACTAGACACTAACAAAACCCGCAAACCTGAATCTGCAAGCCAAACTGCAGTTGCCGATGAAGTGGTCGTTTTACCGACCCCACCTTTGCCGCCAAACAATAATAATCGTGCCATATAATGTTGCCAACAATAGGTTACGCTTGAAGATACGCCAAGCATAGCACGGCTTCGAGCAATTATCTTGCAAAGTCATCTAATGGAGACAAATTCATCAATTGATTGAAGAAGTGAACTCTTCTGCGGCATATTATGCTAAGTGAGAACTTGTTGTTTCAGGTAGCAACATTCGTATCTCTAATCGGTATGACTCTCGGTTGGAGAGGTGTAATGACAAAGTATTCCGGATTTTATGATTTACCAACCGCTTGGAATCAGATGTTTTGGGGAATTATTATTGGAATGGTTTATGCAACCACTTACTATAGTTCATTAGTTGATCCTTATTTTAAATATGCAGCAAACGTTGAAGGCGCTCTAGTTCCTAACCCAGGCTCATTGTTGATTCTAACCGTACTACTGTCGGTAACTGTCCATCTGTTGCTACGAAGGGAGAGGGTGAGAAAGGGAGGCTCACATCCAACTAGTGGCTGGGCTTTGGGTCTAGCAATCGGTGGAATGACTTCGATGGTTTTGATTTTCAGATTCTTACAAAATGAGGAATCCATCTTTTCTGCAAGATTGTTACTAACTATTGCAGCTATTGCAATCGTTACACCGCGCTGTGAAGCAATGATTACTGCCCATCAAGGATTTATGATGCTAAATGGAAAGAAGTGGGGGGCTGTATTTAGATCAACCACTTGGAGAATAGGATTATTGGTCATGATCCCTTACTCAATGCATAACTCATTAGGATGGGTTTTCATTGGCTCGATGATGATGGTCATAGACCCGAGAATAGAGGACTGGGTTTGGGCATCTATCCCCAAACCGGCAAGGCGCAGATTAAGGCGGATTTGGGCCTCAAATGAGAGAGAAAAGCGGGCTGGAAAATCTCTCGCCGAAGAAGAATAAATAATTTTCTAATTACTCTAAGTAAGTAATTATCTACTAAGTGCCTTGCTAATAATACTTTGATGTATTTGTAATTCATAGCAAATAAGGGCTTTTGTGGGCTTTCCTCTAGCAATGGTTATACAACCCCCGCTTAGCCCAAAAGATATGGGTTCTTGCCCTTATTGCAAAGCAACGACTGAATCGGGAGATTCAATCTGTTATTCATGTGGTCGGGTTCTTGCCAATATGAAATCGAGTAATTTTAGACTTGAGCAACAATTCAATCAGGGAAACTTGGCATCTTCTTACAAAATGACTCCAAAACCGACTCAAAAAGGCATGGTCCACACTCATGCTGGAAGGTCTAAAAACATCTTAAAACGAAGAAAAAATCGTTTTCGCAGTTTTGTAATGCTTTCCCTAGTAGCCTTCATCATGCTATCTCCACAGGCCAGAGAACATCTCTTGGCTGAATGGGCTGGTGTTCAAGAGTACATCCAAGATGCTGTTTCGCCTTATCACCTATATCCAGTTGAAGCATCTTATACGCTAGAGAAAACGGTATACGTGTCAAATTCTGGAGCCCAGGGCTACCTGATAGAGAATTTGGCAATACCTCCTGCTGTTAGTTCTGCACAAGGTTCCGCTTATGGCTTTGAGTATACTGATAATACACCAGCTGACTCTCCAACTTCGATTCAAATAACAACTTCCATTAGCATCTCTTTTGGAAATGAGAATTACCCAGTTCCGACTAACGGTTTACCAATTAGATCTGCTTCTGAAAAATTAGTTACTTCTGGTGGACATGAAATCTGGTGGCCTGGAGTTGGAACAGGTTCTGACTTTTGCTCCGTTAGCAATTGCGTCAAGGTATTAGTTAATTTAGCACCTGGCCAATCTACTAGTTTCACATATTCAGTTGGAGTTCACTCCACATCATATTCATGGCATAATGATATGAGAGTTGATTCAAGGATTTCCGGGAAGGATTTAGGACTCAATGTCGATAATAGCGGGGATTTCTCCGACATCTCAAGTAGAGATAATGGAAGAAAGTATAATGATTTTTCTGATGATAAGTGGTACAATAGAGGTTCACCTGCGGGATATGCAATTAACTCACAGGCAGAAGTAGTTCTGTCAACTGCAGAATTGATTAGCGCAAGTTTGCCTGAAGGATTACAAGATAACGCTTATGCATTCTCAAGGGCTGCATTTGACTACCTTCACGCAAATATTGCTTATGATAAATTCGCTCCTAATGTTGCAAGAAGTGGACCTTCATGTCTTAGTGACGGCCAAGGTGATTGCGATGAACAAACCAATGCATTTCTCAGCCTGCTTCGTGTCAAGGGAATACCAGGCTGGTTTGTCTTCGGTGCATTAACCGATGCCAATTATGTTAGTTGGGAAGCGCATGCTTGGGGCTATATTCAACTACCAATGAGTGATAAATGGTGTGATGACAATAATATCGAGCGCAATTCTTGTTTCGTAAATGGTGCTGTCGATGTCGTAAATAATAAATGGTTATTGAATACACCAACTGGATATATTGATTGGGTTGAAGAAGCAGATGATACCGCGACTAAATTGAATAACTTCTATCACCCAGTTACACAAACGAGTGGAATTGAAAGAGAACGAAGTTATGCAACTGGCTCCAATTTGGAATTAACTGGTGGTACATATCAGGTTAAAATGTACCCTGAAACATTAAGGTGATAATATGCGAGTGATAATAGGTGGTGCGGGTAGAGTCGGTACTGATTTGGCCAAAGCATTGAGAGCGGAAGATTTGGATGTAGTTCTAGTTGATTCCGATTCACGTGCAGTCAAAAATGCTCAAAATCTGGATGCTTTGGTAATACATGGTGACTTTCTATCAAGAGAGAAATTGGTCGAAGCAGGAATCGCAGAGTCTGAAGTATTTATTGCGGTAACTAATTCTGATGAGAGAAATGTGTTAGCATGTATCTTAGCAGATCATACCAGCAAGGAATTAGGCGGTAAAAATTTTCTTTCAATATGCCGTGTTAGAGATAACAAGTTTGTTGAGGAACAAGAAAAAGGATACTTGACAGAGTGGGCCAAGGTCGACCATGTTGTAAATCCGCTAGATGGTGCAATAGACCGCCTACATTT
>Ga0308025_1000317_pt1 | contig 26258 bp, 24 predicted proteins | sample Neamet422_FD_201298 | JGI IMG/M metagenome (GOLD analysis project Ga0308025, IMG submission 201298) | Marine microbial communities from water near the shore, Antarctic Ocean - #422 | ecosystem: Environmental > Aquatic > Marine > Unclassified | place: Southern Ocean | collected 2014-10-03
AGACATCGGAGGTGGTATCATTCATGGCCAGTTCAGATGTCAAACATGTAAAGGGCTCTCTTCAAATTTACAAAAATAAAGTATATGATAATATAATTTGGGTATATTTAGGATCTGGTAAAGAACCGAAATTCCATGCAAATGAATTAGAGACAACCATTCTAGATAACGATATAGATTTCGTCAGTATATATGGTCATTGTGATATCAACTGTGACATATTTAGCGCAGTTGAGAACCTTGTAGATAATTTTCACACATCCTATATTCACTCTTTTGGAAATAAGATAGACCCTAGTCCAAAAGACACTGTTAATTTCCCAGAGGACAGAGGGGTTCATTTCTTCTATAAGACAGGGTCTCGGTCTCTTGCAAATGTCCTAGACAACACCGGAAAAGACACCTTATCTGTGTATAATTCTTTCAGAGAACCATGTTCCGCCATGTCAAGAGTCACGTTCGGGGACGAAATGATTAAGTCTGTCAGAGTTCATTTGCTTCCAATTGGTGAAAATAAGACTAGGTTGTTCTGGGGACTCCATCGGAATTTCATGACTGCATATATACTCGATTGGCTATTTGTGTATTTCATGAAGAATACCCTTGAAGAAGACAGGGTAGTTTTAGAGAATATGTATAATCCTGGAGAACCAATTGGACAATTATTAACTGAACACGATTGGTTAATTGCTCAATATCGGAAAAGAATGGCAACACATATGTGTACGAAGTAAATTTTATAATATTGACGACTTAATAAATATCGATGGCATCCCTTAATGAAATGAAGCCCAGGGTTAATGGGGATGAAAGAGATCGATTGATCACCACTTATCTAAACGTTTCGTCTGGAGATCGTGATAGGTCAGTTTACCCAACTTCAAATGAATGTCAATTGTCGTTTGACAAGGTTCCAAATGTTCTGAGTATGGATATTTTGAACTTCGAAATCCCTCACACACGTTATGCAATTGACCAAACCAACAACACATTTTACCTAAGTGAAAAGATTGCAGAGGGTAGTTATAATTTTTTCGGTCTTAAGGCCAGTACTGGTGGGTACACTATTAGTAACCTTGCCGTGTCACTGGAACTTTCCATCCAAAGTCCAACAGTGTATGCTTCTGGGACAGTCTTATGTAACACCTATAACTTTTTATCTTCTGGTCCATTCGGAAAAGTCGCCGTGATTTCTTCTGGTGATGTGGAGTACAATATTCACACATGTATCGAGACACTCCAAGTAACTTCATTTACCAAATCCTCCGACACAGAGGCTTCTGTCGTGTTCTTGGCACCATATGAATACATTCTGGCTCCTGGTGCATTATTAACTCTAAAGATCCACAGTCTTACCGACAGGGAGGTCCAGGTTATAACAACTACTGCCCCCAGGACTGTTACCATTATAGGAGATTTCTCTGATTTTATTGACTCTGATGTATTGGCTCTTCTTACTACAATGGTACCATACTCTTCAAGAAATCCTGTAGCAGAAGTGGCAGGTTTTGGACTTGTTGACCTTGAAATTTCCAAGGATACTCAATTCGCTATATTGGCAATGGGATCTCCTTTCGCAAAAGACATGGAAGATGGAGTTATGTCTCCTATGATACTGCTTAATGTCCCAGCATTTCTTTCATCGGATGACTACTGTACTCTAATCGACACTATTCCTTTCCTGGATGGTGGTATTTACAGAGTGGGGATTACACACGATGATACTCATTTCCAACTTGACATAGATCCAGATACACTCTGGGCAGGAACTTCTATAACTGTCGCAACTTTGATTTCTGCATCATTCAATGTGACTTCTATAGCAATGGTTTCGTCAGATAAGAATGTTGTTCTGGTAACAGTCACCCCTGATAGTGATACTGGTTTCATTGTGGGGGACGTAGTCGAATTTACTGGTTTCACCGAGACTTACCTCGATGGTGTAGTATTCACTGTAGATTCATTGGATGTTTCTACAGATGCTTTCAATGTTTCTTTCCAGTTCGAGACATCGTCTCTTGTAAGAGGTCAGTCTGGTTCAACAATAGAATCAACTATCGATGCAATGGATGGGTTTGATGATGGAATTACTTACCTGGCACCTGTCAATCCTACTACAGGTCTCCGCACTACTTATATTTGTCCCAATAGGTTCGATCTTTCAAGAGGAAGAAGGGTTATCCTTGTACGTGCAACTGTAGACGAACAAGACATTGGAAATATCTTCATCCCCAACTCTAGGGATAGATTCTTTGCTCGAATCCAGCTGTTCAGTGGTGCCGACCTGGTGAATTTCTTGAACACACTCAGCGCAATAGGTCATCACAACTTTAATGGGATTGTTAAGAGGCTTCATGATATACGTTTTAGGTTCTATAACGAAGATGGTACCGCATACGACTTCAATGGTGTTGATTGGGCATTGTTTATAAGAATTACCTCGTTGGATTCCAACACTGGTTTGTAGGTTTCAAATTGTATATAATTAAAAAAAAGAAGTCAGATGAATATTTGCCCTGAAGCATCAACGTTTCATTATCCGAGGATAAGGTGAAACGAGTCAGGAGATTTAAAAAAAAAAGTTTAAACTAATTTATTATTTTTACTTCAACATAAATCTCCCCTTTATCCTTCTCTAAGGGGAGTACTCCTTATCGGGGATAGCCTCGGGTCCAGCAGCGGTGCGCTGGTTTATGTTAGGGGAACCCTGGCACAGCGTGTTGTCGTCATAGGTGTCCACAGTTACCGTGTATAGGTTGTTTACCGTGCTAGAGCATGACCCAAAATCGGAAAGTAGTAGCACTCCATTCGAGTATACCACGATGGACCACACAGTACTACCGTTATAACACTGGACAGCGATCTCATAGTCCCCGAGCATATCGGTACCGGTAAGATCACCATACATAGTATACGTCTCAACCCCACCGTTCAGGGCATCCTGGTCCAAGAACCCGTAAGTACCCGGATTTCTGAAAGTCACTCTATTTCCAGTGGGTTCAGTTACAAAAAGATCTATGTCCCTGACATCAAACGTAAGAGCAATCTCTAGAGAGGGGATACACTCCTCGTCCTCGTCATCGTCACCACAGACCTCTGCCTCGTGTCCATGCACCTCGGGGTCCGAACACTTCACTTCACATTCCGAGTATGCCCTCCCGTTCGAGCACGCTGAATAGAAGAGTTCACACATCTTGGCAAAGGTGTTAGATGCCTTGTTGTTGAAAGGGGATACACCAGACACTTCGGGAGAGTATTCACAGATCTGGATGATTCCGTCTTCACATGCAGCATCCAGAGCATCGGAGCATTCGCCACATGTGAACCCTGTGTTATCCGACCCACGAGTTTCAACGACACCGGTAGTCTTCACAACATCGAGAGGTACATTACAGGATGTCGAAGCCTCTCCATATTCGTAATTAAGCTTTCCGAACAGAGTTTGAGAAAGCTTTCCGGCTGAATCGAATTCAAACCTATTCTTCGCATAGTTAATTTCGTACCCCCCTCCTTCCGTCCAGAACAACTGCATGTTGGTCCCAAGGGAAGGGAATTTCATCTTGTTTTCATATTGGATGTCTGATCCCTGAACACAGTTGATACCGAAAAGGGTAGTAGCGAAGAAGATGATTGGAGAGACCATTGTTGATAATTTGGTATTGATGATTTGGAGAGGAAAAAGATTGTGTTTGGGTGGGTGTGAGTTTAATTCACGAAAAGTTTTTTTTAATTTTCATCCTTTTAATAATTAATATTCGATATGTAAAATATGTAGGCTTTATTACCGAGTTTGTTTCTACATTTAACTAGATAAACATGAAAATTTAGTTACATATGAAGAAGATGTTGTATTATAAGACTGTATCAATAGTCTTGAAGGTGTTCCAGATTCGAAAACCAATTTGAATTCCCTACTTCCTCCAAAGAATATAGCAGAATTATCGGAATCAAAAGATAATCCTATGTTAGATATAACACTTGCAGTATCTCCTGTGAGAATTTTAGTACATTCAGCAGAAGATGATATATTCACTGGCATATTCTGGTCAAGACCGACAGTTTCTAAAGATTGGATTGCAATGCTCCCAGATTCTTTATCACTCGACAACCCGTGAACCACCCTAGAAACTTCTTGTACATCTGGGTCGTCGAACACGAAAAATGACCTAGTTGATGTCAGATTGGTATCATCAATATCTCTTATCCGTTGATCATTTGAACATATTACATCTTTGATAACCAAATCTCCAGATGTTTGGATTGCCACCGCGTCGACGATTGACATGAGTTGTAATTATGTATTGTAAACAATTTATTAAGTGTTCATGGTGTCATCATTAAACTTTGAATTCTTCTATAGATGTGGGAGTACTGTCACCACTTGTATTTTCACTTGTGTCCCCACTTAAATTCTTACTCATTTGTTTAGGCCATATCTGTGAAGTCGTTTCACCCTTGCGTTCCCTTACAGTTGCAACCCAGTTGTCCAATTTAAAAATAGCTCTCCCGTGAGATGTAATATGTACATAATTGAGATATGCTATATATAATGAACTAATTATAGCAAATCTTACAAACTCCCATCCTTTTTTTCCGATAGGTCCTCTAGATAACAAGTATGTTGCAGATATCCTTAGAATTCCAATCGCGAAAACCACACATGATACAATGATGATAAATTTGTTATATACTATACCACCATTTCTAATAATATATGTCAATACACAAAACAATGGCCAGAATGTAATATATGCGAATGTCTCTCTCCATCCTAGAAGATATACAAGTCCTAATTTCTGACGGATAGACAATTTGTCACTGGTTACACATCTTTTTATATACTTTGATGAAACTTGTGACCACCCCTGTGACCACCGGAGTCTCTGTTTTTCGAGTGTCTTCTTCTTGATTGGTGCGAGTTCTGTGCTAATGATGTCTGAAGAAAATCCAATTTTGTACCCTGCCAGTGTGGATCTAATAGACGAATCTATATCCTCTGTTAGCATAGAACCGTCCATCTTGACTCTCTTCAGTACGTCTGCTTTCCAGTAACCATTACTCCCTCCGAATATTCCCAGGTTGAACATCTTCAACCTCCCTTGGTGTGCAACACAGTACATATCCTCGAACTCTACAGATATTATCTTGCTTAAAAGATTGTCTTGGTTCCTGATTGCACATGTTCCTTGTATTATATCGTATCCATTTTGTCGCATGCATGTGATAGCAATTCCTGCGTTATTGGGTTTTGGCTGATGATCGGCATCAAATATAGCAATATATTCAAAAGATGGGGGTATAAGTGTAAGACCATAATTAACATTTTCTGCTTTTGATGTTGATGTGTGGTTCTTGATAATACGTACTGTTATATTTCTTTCTTTCCCAAACACTTTCCCATCCCATCTATCATGTAGGTGTTTTTCTATGCCAACACTTACGTTTTTACTATTATACACAACCATGACATCTATTATACCATTGAATTTCAAATTACAGAATGCATTTATCGTGTCATCAAGAACTACGGCTTCATTGTCTAGATATGCAGGTATTATATATGCAATTGACGTTATTTCGTGTTTCACATGGGTGTTGCATCCTAGTCTGGCAACAATTGCCGATAGAGTTTCAAGTGTGAAAATAAAACATACACATATGTATGTAATTTGAGAAAATGCATAAAAGATGGACAATATTGACTCGGGCATGATATAGAACGATACCATTGGTATCGCAATCCATAGTAAGATTGCATAAACATTTGCCAGCCACGATGGTATCATTATAAGTCAATGATATAGAAGATTGTTTGATTTGTATTAACACATATATTTATAATAAAATATCACACTTAGACGCCTCGATTATCACCTAAAAAACATAATAATTACGTATCCGATGACCACATACCCCACTGATGTATAACTCGTATACAACGACGATGCCGAAGAAATATCCCTCTCCTCTACTATAACCTTCTCTTCCTCTTCTATCTCTTTCGCCATCTCTTCCGAAACACTATCATCTACCGATTCTTTTCCAATAGAGTCTTCAACTGTGTCTTCTGAAGAGTCTTCTATATTACACCCACAAATCACATCTATATCCCCGTCCACAATGTTTTCATTTTCTCCGTTCGAGTAACAGAATGCCCACCCTTCCGTTGGGATGTCAGTAGGGTGGTCTATATTGAACGAAAAGTCACTAGATGCACACAAAACAGTCTCCCCGTCGTCGGTGTAAAAGAACAAGTAATATTGGTCGTTCTCTGGGTATGAAATAGACTCCGATACAATAACTAGGCTATTCCCCCCTTCTTGTCTAGAAGCAAACACCTCTTCTCCATTTTCGCCAAGTCCCACATAACTATAGCACCCATCTGCACCGGTATATTTACTAGATAATACAGTGAAAGAATCCGTTCCTCCACAGGTTCCTCCAGTTTGTGCGACAACCATCGTCATGGAGGCGATCATATAAAAAAGTGTAGAAATCATTTTTGATGATATGAGAGGGATATTGGATTGTGATCATGTGGGTGGTGATAAAAAAATGGTATATCAATTATTAAGGTTCGTTTGCGTCATTGATGGCTTTCATCAGCTCGGGGTTCTGTGCAATCTGAGCCATAATACTCATAGGATTCCTAGATTCTTCTTCTGTCATGCTTCCATCTCTGATTTTGGCAACACATGATTCTGCAACGGACCCAATCGATGCGATCAAATCGGGAGACATGCTTTTAGACATCACGGAGATGGTAGTTAGAGAGGTGATGTATTGCCAGATAGCATCTCTTGTCTCATCGTCCGATTCATCGTATGCCTCTCCCATATGAAATTCTTCAACCATAGGAAGCTGTACCCTATCAAACAATTGCCTATTTTTAGATAGTACTAGATCAAAGTGTTCTCCGAATGCCTCATGGAATTTGTCCATTGGCATTTCGTTCTCGTCATTAACTCCCAATAAGGCATTGAGGGCATCTTTTGCGGTACTAATTTCGGAATATTCGGGGAATGTTTCTGACAATTCCGTGATGAATTCAAGAAGAGTGGCGTTGAAGGTCTTGTATGATGCTGTTCCGTCCATATTTATAGAGTATTGTATATTGTATACAATTCTAAATATATTTAAAAGATAACTCTATTTACGAGATTAAAGAGAGGAGTGTCTTTGTATAAGAGATCTCAATCGCGAATTATCTCTAGACACTAAATCTATGGGTAGATCTCTGGATCTATTTTTGATATCAGGATCTGCTCCACCTGTGAGCATAAATCTGACTGAAGTATGGCTTCCTGCTTGGCATGCCACATGGAGTGGTGTGTCCCCAATAAAGTTTTGACGATCCAAATCTTCTCTTGGTTGTCTTATGAGCGTCCTTACACATGCTAGACATCTTCCTCTCGAAGCATGGTGAAGAGCACTTTCCCCATTCTTATCTATTGATCTTACTGATGCACCCTTGTCCAAGAGCATTATACACATTGGATTGTCGTTTTTCTGGCATGCTATCATTATCGGGGTCTTACCAGAATCGTCTCTGGGATCTATAAATGCTCCACAATTTATGAGAAGGTTGGCAGTCCTTGTTGATTTCGAGTGTGCTGCGAGGTGTAAAGGTGTCATCCCATCTCTATTGGTACAATTTACAGGTAGGTTTAAATCGTTTATAAGATATCTCAACAGGGGTTCGCTGTCAGAAAATACTGCTTCGTGTACGAGTGTGTTATTATCGTCGTCCACCGCATATTTCATCTCGTCTTCTTCCGAAATTATACTCCTAACCCTGGCAAGTTGTCCTTGTTCACACGATTGGAATATAGAAAATGTAAGTCTACTGAATCTTAATTCTGAATCCTCTTCGAACCCCAGTAAATTTATATCGTCGTCGTCCGTGTCGCGTGCCCTATTTCTTCTAGCGGCGGATAACCTAGATTGAACGTGTTGCCTAAGTCCTGCCAGATCTTCCGGTCTTACTTCAATCTCTATAACCTCAGAACTGGTTGTTCCTATTTCTCGTGTTCTAGCGGACCCTTGTTCTTCTGATGTTGCGGGAACTGTTGGTGCGGCACTATTTTCGTCAACAGGGTACAGATTTGATCTACATATAGCACATGTATCAGATGCCTGAGCCATCTGCATAAAACAATTGAAATGATATTCATGAGAACACATTGTTGTTACACTTGACTCTTCGTCTACCATTGGACATCTGCATATAGGACAAATGTTAGATTCAGTCGAACTTTCTTCCATCCGATACTACTTTGGTTTATATTGATATTTTACATAATATTTCTCAGGCGCGTTCATATTTCACAAATGATAAAACTTGTATTAAGTATTCCTATAATCTTATGAAATTACTACCATATTTATATTCTTGTCTTTTTATTCCACCAATTACATTTCATAAAAAAACGTTACTTAATTTGGGAACCGATTTTAAGGTTTCCTCTTATTTCGAAAATGAGGATATGACTGTTGTTTCACACGGCGACAGATCCAGTAAAAAGTGTGCAATTTTTCTACCAGGTATAGATATGTCGGGGCTGAGTGTGTATCCACATATTATGGGGTTATCGGAAAAAGTACAAACTTATACATTTGTATCACACGACTTGAAATTACCCGATATTGGTGAGATGGTAAAATGTCTCTTATATTTTATAGACAATATGGAATATTATGACGAGATTATATTGGTAGGAGAATCGTGTGGAGCTATCCTAGCTTTAAACATCCTAGGAAAATGTACACAACCAATAACTAAAATTATACTGTTAAATCCTGCAACTTCTTTCTGGGGAATGGATGATAAACAGTCAGTATTGAAAAAACTAACTGATCCAATGGAAATAATGAATAACTCTCCAAGTTTTTGGGATATTTCTAATAGTATCATGGGACTCGTAGAGACATTTCCACTGTCTAAAAAGTATCACTACCTGGTTTATTTTTACATGCTCTACAACCAGTTCTCATTTTCAAAAACGGGAGATATCCACAGGGTATCCAATTGGATCATGGGATCTTCCAGTATGACAATGGAATCTATACGAGAATCAATTTCATGTGAGGTTGTACTTGTTTTAGGAAAGAAAGATGGTCTTATACCCCAGGAAAAATGTATAAATCTCTTCCATGACCATGTTAGAGATATCAAAGAGTATTGGGTACCAGAAGGTACTCATATGTTAACCCCAAATCTTGTGGATATTGGTAAATGGATCCATTAAGTATTTTAATATCCATTTTATGTATATACAATGAATCTTCTTGTGGAATCAGCTTTTGTGGGGGGATCTCTGGTGACATATGCATCTCTGGTGACACTTGTCATGGATAAAGTTATTCGAAAAGATTCGATAAGCTCTTATTCGAGAATGATTATGGGAATTTTCATAACAGGGTTCACTATGCATATTGTATTTGAAGTAACAGGTGTGAATAAACACTATTGTACATATGGGAATTCGTGTAGAAACATATTTTAAACTATTTCTGGGACTTTTTTCTGAATAGCAAGTATTAAATTAATATCACACCCAAAAATTATTACAAAGCTGGGAATGTTTTCCCAATCTGAAAAAAAAAACTTGTTTCTCAAACCAGAGTGCGCGGCCGGAATTTGCCGTATCAAACTGCATGGGATATACCTCCTAAATGCTAAGAAATATGTACAACCAACTCTTGATTTTCCTACTGTCCCTTTTTTCAAACTGCATCAAACTGCATGGGTGATTGTGAATTTTTTATATTGGAATATGATGATATGGTTACAGCTTGCATTTTTTTCATTATGATGCCTGTGTTGTACCCTATAATAAAACAGCAAGATCTATACGACTTGTTCGGCCTTAAAGATAGATTAGTAGAACTTATACAGACGCATGAATATATTGGTCTATGTGAAGAGCTCAGTCATAAGCCAGATCTTATTAAGCTCATGGTAAAAAGGAAAGGATATATGGTATTGTATAGAGAAGCATGTTTACATGGAAACATTGAAGCCCTAAATATATTAGAAAGATATGGAGTTGTTCCAGACAAATCTGAAGAGTATCACCATATGGGAGAGTATGATATGTGGCTAGGAAATCCTCTATCAATTTCACTGACGAATTCCGACGTCGATTTTATTGAAAAGCTTTTAAATCTTGGGTTCAAGGCATCCTGTCCGGGGTGTTCTTATTCTGGGTTACCAGAGGTATGTGTAGTTACATCAGCCTTTAGGGATTCTTCAATACCTAAAGAAGGATTTGCCAGGATTTTACGAGCGTCTAATCCGAAAGATGCTATCGCGTCATTTGAGAATTATCTTGTTAAAGACTTTGATGAGAATACTGCGTATAATTTTCTTGATTCCATGTGCAAGAGTGTACCGTCCATGTATCTGATGGATATATCGATCACGAAGAACAATAAGGACTTTGTTATGGGTATGGTGGATAGTGGAATTTTGGACATTGATAATGTATTCTGTAAGCTTTTAGATATGATGTTGGGGTACACGTACAATTTCTTCTATTCCAGTGCTCATGGGAATATTATAAAGATTGACGAGATAAAAGATTGTATAAAACATCTTATATTTCTGGGTGCAGATACACAAAAGGTTTTACGTATATCTTCAACTCTCTCGTACACTGATTTGTTTGGTGATTCGTTGGGGGACGTGGTCAATATGAATTATACAAGAGGTTCTGCATTTGATATACTAGGATCTTCTCTTAAGCATAGGGATATTACCGTAGATACTGTTGTAGACACAAAGATGTGTACTGCTATTCATATAGAAAACCTATTTTTCTGTATAGAGGAGATATATAAGTACATTAGATACACCAGGAGACAGGGATTCGTAAGAAAGAGGATTCGAGGTATAGAGGAAGGAGAAGTTTTAGATTATTGCGTCGAGAGGTTTCTAGGGATCGAATCCCATATTTTTGCCAGAATCGTGACATATATTATGTAATGACATATATAGCGACAATATGATTCTTCTACGTATTTTAATAGTTATACTGATTATATTCTGTATACGGAAAATTTTTATCGAGAAAAGTGACAATCTTCCTGACCAGATTGGCACGAGTTCTCAAAAATCTATCGTAGGGAGTGTAAAAGATGTTATTGTAAAAAAGAATGCTGTACCATCTCATTATAGAGAAATGGAGCATATGAGGAATGTTTTTTTAAAGTCTATAGAAAACAACAACGAACCCGACTGGGAGATACTGGTCCGTATGGGAGACATATATGGTAGAGGCGTGTACCCCTTTCTCCAGCCAGATGACAAAACAGCCCTACTTATGTACACAACTGGATCAAAGAGCCCAGATGCAAATGTTGTGGACCTATCTGTATCTAGGTATTTTGACTTACGCCAGAACCCTGTCGACTCGCATGATAGAGAAGGAGACACTATGCGCATAGAATATGCGCATGATGTATGCAGGGCCGCAAACGAGTATATAAGAACAATACCTGTAGAAGTGTTCGAGTCTAGAAAACCTACACTTAAATTGGCAATGATACCACCACCACCCAGGACAGGACCTACCCGGTTTTTTTCTGGACCTCTTACATCTGAAGAAACTAGGCCCAGAATAATTGCCCGTGTCCCTCCTCCTACGGTGGAAAGGGTTCCAACTGAAAATAATAGGGGTTTGATAAACAGGATGCGTGCACAAAGAGGTAGGGATAGAGCTGTAGTAGAAAACGTGGACGAGCTCACAGGTGGTAAGCAGAATACACATGACCATGGTGTAACATCTGCTACAAAAACAAATATAGCAAGACTGAAGAAAGAGTTTGAGAGTTTAGGATTGAAATTTGATTCTAACGACGTAGTTATAGAGAATGCTATGAAAATATTTAGAAGAGTCAGAGAGAGATCTAGAACGGATGAAAAGGTTAATTTTACTGCAGACAATCTTGCAGACTGTCACAATGTTGTCACAAGCCTGGTCCCAGATGAATACGCTGGAACTGGTGTTTCCCAAACAAATATACTGGGCCTTGTTTTATGGAAAATAGGGACGTTAGATCCCGATATAAGAGAAGGCGTGGAGGAGACTCTAGGAAAACGTGTGGCGTCTGGTATAGAAAGAGGGGTACCAGTATGTGCCACAGGAAAATTGTCCAGATGTATATCTGTCTTTGAAGGTGTACTCGGTGACACACAGAAGAGCGTTTCCATCAATGTCATTAAAAAAGAAATTGCTCAACTTGCATCCAAGGTTAGAGACGAGTTTTTAAAACATGTGGGGCCAACTGGACTTCAAGCATACTGTTCCGAATTATCGGTACCAGATTATTCCAATCGTATGGCGACAGATCTTAGAAATAGAGTAAAAGACCAATATATAGACAAATTAAACTTTTCTCCTAGCGTTATAGACCCATTAGTTGATTCTTATGCTGACGCATATTAGTACGTAAATTATCCATACACAAAAATGAATATTAAAATTATACCACCAATAATTAGACAATATACACAACCATGAATTCAAAGAGGAAATTAGAAGAAACAAACTCAAATGAATACGAGAACACGTGTAAATATAGTCGAATTTTATACGCACAGAATACCCATGGCGTAGATAAATTTGAGTCTACACATCTTCACCATACTAATAAAGAGATGGCAGATTTTATAAGAGGATCTATTATTTTTATGCGTAAACAACAAGAAGAGATAGAATACTTGAAAGGGTATGTGAACCATCTTCAAAATAAGTAATTTTACATTATTATAGAGAAAATCTTATGATAAGAACCTTCTGCACCAACTTGACAATGGTTTGCAGATACCAAACTCCCTCCACCATAAGAAGCTTTACTTATAATGGCTGGGATATCTTTTATACTCTTACTAATACCAAACATTCTAGAACCATCCTTTTCTCCCATAGCATATCTAAGATCATCAGCATTAAGATATCCACCAAGGGTTCCCATCCTCCTGGCATTGAATAGCTCTTGGTCTAATTCTACGTTAGAATCATTCTGGAAAAGCATTTCATTTGCTTCTACACAACCATATACAATACTGGAATCATCTATCAGTATCTCTAAATCATCACTATTCGTGAAATGGGGTTTACCATTTGTATCAAATATGACCATATTGTTGGAATTCTCGGAAAGATAGTCTCGTACTGAAATTTCTTCAAATGTGATGATATCCACAGCAATGGCATCCAATAGATAAGGATAACCAGGGGTTGTATCTATTTTCCCATATCCCCTTATTTTATTTTCAGACTGTGCTATCTTCCTCTCTATATCTCTTATATGTGCCGAATGTTTATCCAATAGATCATGTTTATTCTTGGACTGGCGAGAGATTATCGAGACATGTTGTGATGCACCTTTTTCCCTTTCAATAGTTTCTTCTTTTATTTCTCCTAACCTCCTTACCGGTATATGAGAGAACGTGACACTTGTTAACCATTGTGCCATGTCCGACTTCTTCACAGACGTGTTTATCCATTCTACAGGTTCATCCAGAGAGACGATCAGCCCATTATTTACCCCCCTGTTTAAAATACTGGAAATTTTCCGAACAATTAATCTGTCATATATTGCAAAAGTACACCCCCAAGACAGGGCGGATGATAACGTAATCTGGTCGTCAATGAGGTTAGTTTCATAAGTTCCAATTAAACTACCATATATTAGGTATACCCTTTTAGAGAATCTCTCGTCTATTCGTGATAGTTTTTCTATATAACTGCTTGGTGTATCGTCTCCAGAAGATATAGTAGGTATATGTGATTCTACAATACCCAAATGTTCTGATAACAAATCCCCATTGAACCGGTACCCAGATATAGAATACCCTACTATATCTACATCTGTCTTTTCCAACACTCCCAGTAATATATCTTTAGATGATACACTATTAGGATTACCAACAATTTCTATAGAATACAACACCTTTGTTACATTTTTGTTTGGAGAAGAACGTCTTCCAGATGAAACACCCAATTGTCTAGATTTTATCAAATCAGACATTTTATCTATAGAACCTGCACCACCCTCTCCTGTGTCTGAGAAATAAGACGAGAACATAATTGAAGGGGTTTCCAAAACGAAAGTCTTATTTACGAATGTGCTTTCAAGATATTGTGTCAATTCTCGGAAAAACAATGTCTCTAGCTTCAAGTTTTCCTTAAATTCGTCGTCTCCATCCTGGAAAATACGAGGAAGTCCGGGTACACCAATAGTCTTTTCAATCGATAAGATAATTGTATGATAATCTTTGAAACTTCCTCTAAATACATTTTCAATGACACTCCTTATGTCGGAACTATCGTGTTCCGGTATATCTGTATATGTTGTATCCAAGTTGTCGAAAGAAACCTTCACTATACCAAGACCTATTTCAGTTATAAGAGACAGGCCTTCTTCGATAAAATTAGAACTCGAGGTTGTTCTATAGGATGATTCTGTGTGGAGACACCCAAAGAAGTCATCGGGGTATACTCGTCTGAAAAATGCAGGATCAGTTTTAGAAGTTAGGACACTATCGGTTACAAAATACTCATTGTAGGTTAGAACATATTCTCCTTGTCGAACTTGTACAAGTGAATATGCGTTATTTGCATTGGCATGTAGCACTGGTCTATCTGGGTCAAACCCAATTGTGAGATGCCCAGTGTATGAAACAACGTTTTTACTGACACCATCACGATTCTCACCTAGATACCACAAACTACCCTGAGATTTGATTGTTCTATCGAATACAACCTCTGTCATTGGGGGTGGGACATAATTCAATATCATCCCGGTTTTGACAGAGACCAAGAAGAAGGGTTTGTTTACCATAATAGAATTTGTATATATATATTGTACATATAAAAATAAAACCATAAGTCTCCTTCTGAACACGAATAAAATATTTACAAATTAACATATACACCAATGTCCAGCACGGTCCTACAACTGTTTCCCGAAGACGGTGTCCAAGACGAGATTATCGAAAATAAAGGATCTGTCGCATTAGGAGACGTGACTACAACTGATACTATATTGTTAGAGACAAAAGAAGATACAGGAGAGACATCTGTTTCAAATTATATCGTATTCCATGACGATGTTACAGACGAGAGACGATGTGTTATGAAAAACTCAAAGACTGTAGACGAAAATCACACAACATGTTCAACATCCGTAAGTATTGGTTATGTTAACAATTCAAGTATAAGATCACTCGAAAATGTGCTTGATTATACTCCTTCTGGTATAGATATCCGGTCTGTTACAGACACTGGTGTAGAATCCGTTTCAACAATTGACATTGATGGATTGTCGTTTAATTCAAATAGTGTTGGTGTGATTATGGGTGCATCTCCCACTCAATTTCGCATATTCTACGAAGATTCAACCGAAACATTACAAATACAATATTTAGATACAGGAACATGGGTAACAAAACGTGAGTTTAGTCGCTAATAAATATAACCTTTCTTTAAATGGACAACCCTGGTAGGTTTAAAACCCTATTGAATAGATTTTCAAAACTCCCATGCCCCATATGCTTAGAGGATAGTAGGAACAATATAACACTACCATGTGGACACGTTTCTTGTAGGAAGTGTTACATGGAATACATAAGATACTTCCCCAATCCAGTGTGTTATATATGCCGTGGACCCATGCACATGTTTGGATACAGTATTATTTTTTTTGGGTTCCCTGGAGGTGTTCTTGTTAATTTTTGTTTGTAATTAAAATCAAACTTTTGTTTACATATAAATATATTCTACATACATGACACTTTACAGGATGGTTAATATAAGTGACATTGCTTCGTGCAATGTTATAAATATACTTGAATATGTAAACATAGATGATATAAGAACTCTTCCCCGTATATCCAAACATATACGTAGCATATTGAGTTCTAATCATAATTATTGGGACGGTATGAAATCATACATATGTAAACCTAAGGGTAAGGGTATATCATATGCTAAGTCTCCAGGGGTGACATATCTTTTGATAAAAGCTGGGTGTAAAAACTCGGAGTGTACTGTGTGTGTTTCAAATAGATCATCGGCATGGATAAATAAGCATGAATTTTACGACATCCCTCTGTGTCACATGTGCTTACATGGGAATCCATCTTTTACATATGGAGGACTTATCTCAATATGTAAAAAATACTACCTGAATCCAGAAGAAGGAAAGAGGAATGTTGGTATTTTCAAGTTGAAATTTGGATTAAACTATAGGGTTTTAGATTCTCATGTGCTAAAGGTAGCAAGAAAATCGTATGCAAGAGGTGTACTAAAACAGAAAATGGATCGTAGGATTCTTAGAAGAGAACTTATAGCAAAAAAGAGGATCCAGAAAGCCAAGGAGAGACGTAGAGGGATTATATATGGGTTTGAACAGTTGACACGTATGAATGACGTTCGCGTGGGTTTACCAATTCGTGAATTCCATTGTGCGGAAATATTAGTATACGAGAACGCATTGTCAAGTGTAGTATTCGGAGACTGTCTTCAACCTATTGTAAACTCTGTCATGGACATTGATGAAGTGTCACATAGAATGTTCGAATTTGTATGCATGCTTACTTTTATGCATAAAAGATCACTGGTGGGAGAAGAATATTCTATAACAAATGATTCTCATATGCCTGGACATATGTATCAACGTTCTAGGAAAACAGGAGTTCATTTCTACGAGGTTGTATCTAGGTATTCGGATTCCCATCAAAGTTTCATGAGAAGATGTGATAAAATGACCATGCATTTGGCTGGAAGAATAGTAAATTCTATAGAACGAAAAGAATTGTCGGTGTCTTCATGTGTAGAAGATGGTGTTGAATATGATGAAACTGTTTTTTCAGATTTCGTAGAATATGGTAGCGGTAACCCTGTAATATTAGCAAGAGAAAAAAGGAAGTCTGTGTTCATGAATATGAACGGATATGGTTCCATATTCGCACAATTGATGAATTTCCATGGATTGGATGAAGATATTGCAAAGCAGTACGCGAAAAAACGCGTTTTATATAAGACATACGGGTTCCCCCCGATGATCCCAGTGTGTGTAGTAGATTATTAAATCAATTAAATTTATTATCCCTCAGAAGATCTTGGAATATACAATCAATAAGAGAAGCCTCCTCTTCGATGATATCTATACCCAAAGTCACCTTCGGGCAACACACGTGTACAACTCTTCCATCCACAAAAACATGAGACGTGATGGAAATATTATTGAATTCCTGGAAATGGACTATAAGTGCATCATTGACCTCCGGATCATACTCTTTGAACAATACATCCTCTCTACGGTTCTTTACGAGAAGCCATTGAAGAAGCTCTGGTCCCCCTTTACCCAAATCGACGTGGCTCTCGAAAATGAAAGACCTGTCGATAAACCTAAAGCTACATGGTTCTACAACCCTTCTGACCACATCCAACACGCTATTCTTATCCCATGAAGCACCTACTGTGCTACAAATCGATACACATTTCTCGTTGTCGTGGAACGTGTATATCGTAGACCCTGTCCTGGCCACCACAACAGACTCTTCTCCTTCTTCGTACAATTTTGTGTTTCGGATACGAAGTACTTTGTCGTGCTTGAATGATGATTTCACGTATCCGTAGTACTTGACCAGCTGCATAGTAGTAATTCCAGGGAAGAGAAATAGTGAAAGGATGGGGGAGGAGATTCTATACGAATACCTACATGCAAAACAAAAAATAAATGGTGTAGGGGGTATATTAATTATTAATTAATCCATAATACATACATACACTGTCACACAATCGACTTCAACCATGATCATCACCCAGGACATCCTACTCGAAAAAAACATCAACACCTGTATCAAGAGTTTTATGGAAAACGATTCATACCTATTTACAGGAACAATATGTAAAGAATGGGGCTACAACGGAGAAGAGAAGAGGACAAGATTTTCCCAGATTTTCCAGTCTATTCCAATGACTGAGGAGTTTGAAGACACGCGTACATCTGATACGGACAAGTGCTTGATAGACATAATCAAAAAGACTATGCACGAAAGAGAAAGAAAAAACTATTATATGTACAATGATGACGACACCTCCTTTTACGGAGAAGAGATAAGTGGTATACATGACACAAAGTGTACTAGAGATCGTATGGACGTTGTTTGTTTCAACATGGCTCTTTTGTTTGGAAGTCTAGAGGTAGTTAAAGTGCTGTGTTTGAGATACGGGAAGAGTACATGCTTCAAGGGGTGGAAGAAGGGATATAAACCATCCCATAGTAGGGAAACTTCTTATGTATGCCCAAGAGGAATATTTGGAGGTAAACCTAGAATACCTATAGTTGAATGGATCCTGGAAGAGACCTGCCCATTGAAGACACGACAGGACGCGATGACAAGAGGGATGTTTGTTGGGAATCCGGACCTCGTCAAATTTGCTATGGAGAATGGGTGTGGTTGGAATCATTTTGATTTCAACTCTTATCATCATCCACTGGGTGATCTTTTTGATTTCAACAGTGGGCACGTTGAAATATTCGAATGGCTTGTTGAAGAAAAAGGATATAGCTTTGAAAAATACAAGATGTATAACCATATCAGGTATCTGATTGGTCATCTAGATATAGAGGGTGTGGAAAGTTCAGAATTCATTAAATTTTTGATGAAGAACGGTTGCCATTGGGAAAATAGTTTTACAACAGGGTGTATAATGAAGGGTGGAACAGATCTTCTTAAATGGTCATACGCCAATGTTGAAAAGTTTGACGTTGATTTTCTTACGGTCGAGATTGGGAAGGTTAGGAAACAAATCGAAGAAAGCGAATACCCGGGAAGTATATCACAGTATTCGGAAGCATATAGGATGTATAATCATATAGTTCGTAAGGAGTACAGGGAGAAATTCTATGGGTGTGATGGTATGTTTGAATGGGTATGTGAGATTGGGATTGTGTCTTAATTCTCCAGGGACGTGTTAATAAAAACATATTTTCTATTCTTAAAAAATAAAAATTGCACAATAATTATACAACCCTTGCCATACAATGTCATGACAGGTAACACGTTACCTTGGGTTGAAAAATATAGGCCATTTTCTCTATGTAATATAAAAGGTCATACTGATATAATAAGAACTTTATCTAGATATAAGCACATAGAAAATATCCCACATCTCCTTCTATATGGACCTCCGGGTACAGGAAAGACGTCCACTATCTTGGCCATGGCAAGAGACACATATGGCAAGAATATGAGCACAATGGTTCTAGAAATGAATGCATCCGATGAGAGAGGGGTGGATATAGTAAAAAATACAATTCAGTCTTTCGTGGAAACAAAAGGTATAGTATTAGATGGTGACCACAAAGTCAAATTGGTTATTCTAGACGAAGCTGATGCCATGACTTCCGATGCTCAAACAATTCTTAGAAGAATAATAGAACGATACACAATGTCGGTACGATTTTGCATATGCTGCAATTTCGTAAATAAGATAATACCAGAATTACAATCTAGATGTACAAGGTTTAGATTCCCAGGAGTATCTGTAGAACATCTCAGAGAGAAAATCTTAGATGTTATTGACAAAGAATCGGTTATCATAGACGAAGAATCTATAGATGACATAATCTCTATATCAGATGGCGACACACGAAAGATGATAAATCTTCTACAATCGTCGTCAATGTCTTCGGGAAATGGACCCAGTATCAATAGGGAGGATGTGTATCGGTGCTCAGGAAAACCTTACCCAAAAGATATATCCATAATAATAAATGTTCTTTCGAATGGGACGTTTTCAGAAGCATATGGGTGTGTTTCAGAGATTATAAACGATAATGGTTATTCTCTCGTAGACATAGTTCAATGTGTATACGGAGAAATTCCCAAGTATGGGATCAATGAGACCAGACTAGCTGGTATAATGAACGAATTGTCTGATATAGAATATAGAATTTCACAAGGAGGTTCTGATTTGATTAATACGGCGTCACTAGTTTCTTCCTTTAAGGTTTTTTAACATTAAATAGATTTTCTCCATACAATATAGGTCTCAATGCAGGGGGCAGTTTCTTATCTTCTGTAATAGGATCCATATATATGGGTATTTGTGGGAATACGGGAGCAGGCGTTTTACTTTCTACGGGAGATGTAGATGTCCCAGTAGATGTAGATGTCCCAGTAGATGTAGATGTCCCAGTAGATGTAGATGAATTTTTACTTTCTACGGGAGATGTAGATGTCCCAGTAGATGTAGATGTCCCAGTAGATGTAGATGTCCCAGTAGATGTAGATGTCCCAGTAGATGTAGATGAATTTTTACTTTCTACGGGAGATGTAGATGTCCCAGTAGATGTAGATGTCCCAGTAGATGTAGATGTCCCAGTAGATGTAGATGTCCCAGTAGATGTAGATGTCCCAGTAGATGTAGATGAATTTTTACTTTCTACGGGAGATGTAGATGTCCCAGTAGATGTAGATGAATTTTTAGGTGGGGTTGGTGTGTCGTCCATATTCACACCTAGTTTTTCACACAATCTAGTAAGTCTAAAATCGAACAATGCGAACGCCTGTGCGATATCCTGGTTTGTGATTTCACACACAGGAGAATCTTCTTTATCTGAACCGTAATCTGAAGTGGCACATGAACCCAGAGAATCTGAATCAGAGTCTGTTTCATATTTGTACTCCTTCTTACTTTTTTTATGAGACTTAGTCATTGCACTAATAATATAATGTAAATAAAATAATTATTCAAACATCTCCCATACAACCTTACCGTCGGGACCTTTTTTAGCAACATATGTTTTGTTTGCCCCATCGGTTCCAGAGTTACCTAAACGTACAGCACCTTCCCCACATCTACTGGCTGGAACAGGTGGTTCAGTTTTAGGGTTACCCATGGAATCATTAACAGCATCACCAGCTTCTTGTACACATCCAATCCCTCCAGTTATACCTTTCAACATCTTGATAAGAGCGGGGGGGTCGTTCACCTCTAAAGACATTTGTTTCACTTCCTCTTTAGTCAATTTTTCTATAGTGGGAACTGGAGAAATCAAGAATTCCTGGAATCTATGGCTATTTTCAGGCCTCTGGAAGAATTTAAACATTACATGATATACACCAACTTCGTCCTGATAAGGACCCTTTCCAGCAACAAGAGGGTCTGGGATAGCAGAAAATACAACCCTTGCAATAGGAGGTATCCCAGACATTTCTTGGAGGTCGGATATTTTATGGACAAGGTCACCCAGACAAGTGTTCATTTCCGCAAGCATAGTCCTTAGCTTTGTGTTGTCTTCCACACACTTGGCGGCAAGACGACTCTCTAAGACTTCTCTGGGGATAATACTGAAATAAAGGTATGGGTACGTTTGAAGATATTTCTTATAAACCCCCACATTATCCCTGAAATCAGGGTCATTTTCAATTGTCTTTATGATAGCTCCAGACATCATTGAAAACTCTTCGTGGAGTTGCATCATTGTATCGTCGGTGAAACCATAAGTGGACTTCATTTTAGAAATATCTGATTGATAACGTTGTGCAATTTGTTTTATTTCATTTTCAGATGGGGGAGGTGTTCCATTGGCTTCAGCCATATCTATTAAAAAATCCCTTGTTTGATCAAAATTATCGGTCATGTTTGCAATTGTTTCTTAATGATTAGTCTATATTATTTTTATCTTTATCCGTACATTCTACTTTTGGGTTACTTTACGACCTACAAGGTTAAATTCTGTCCCGTCTTCCATAGTAACCCTCCACTTCCCAGAACCATTGTAAACTATATTCGATGCTCCGGGTAGGAAAGAAGAATTCGACGATGCAGAAGAGCATGTACATGTTCCTGTGGGCCCCGTAGGTCCCGCAGGTCCCACAGGACCGGCGGATCCAGTTGAACCCGTGGGGCCAGTGGGACCAGTTGAACCAGTGGAACACTTGCACGTACCAGGAGGTCCGGGAGGTCCAACGGGTCCAAAAGAACACGTACAAGGAGTACCCGACGACCCTGAGAGTCCAGTGGGTCCTGGAGACCCCTTTAGTCCTGGAGGTCCTGGAGGCCCTGTGGGTCCCGGGGGTCCCTTGAGTCCCGGAGGTCCTACGCTTCCATTCCTACCATTGCTACCAGCAGTTCCCATGGGACCCACTGGACCCATGGGACCACCTGGTCCAGGAAGACCCTGGGTACCATTCTTTCCTGGCAAACCGTTTTTACCAGGTAATCCAACAGAACCTTGAGATGCTGCCACCCCTCCACCTGATGCCCCCCTAGGTCCAGGAACACCTTGTTTCCCTATCGGTCCCGCAGAACCAGGAGGACCCATTACTCCCTTTTCCCCCATAATTCCTCGAGAACCGGAACCCCCTTGTCTTCCATTATTACCATCAGCTCCATCTTTCCCGTTTTTACCATCAGCTCCATCCTTTCCAGCTGGACCCTCTGGTCCACATTCTCCCTTCGGTCCTTCGGTCTTAACCATGGATTTCAACTGATCCATGGAAATTTTTTGTTTGGGGTTATTCTGTAGAAGATTGACAATGGGAGAAGTTTCGGATAGAGGCATCACTACGTCCTCTTCAATAGAAGTAGGAACTGGGGCCTGTTTTGCACCAGGAAATGAATGCTTTTTAGATTCCAAGATCAAGTCCTTGAGTGTTTTCTGTGGAACCGATGTCTGCGTGTATAATGGTTGAACAGGTGGAAATTTAGAACGAGTTGCCGAAACAGACATAGGTTTGGACCTGTTTGTTGTACTCTCTTCATTTCCTTCAGGAATAGTACTGGGTCGAGAAATTGTCCTCCTTGTAGTAGATCTTCTAGATTTCATGGTATATTCTTTTGTTTTGTATATGATATAAATATAAAGGTTATTTAATTATTCGTAAACTGAACGTGATGAATAAATGTCGATTAATATGCTAACTTTTTTTTATGTGCCATAAACTATACACAATGAATTTAGCTAAAGGAGAACGTGTATATGTGCGCAAGACTGGTAAATTTGCCAATGTTGTAAAAACTGGGGGGATCTTGGGTATAAAAGACTCATATGCAACTATAGACGATTTTGGAGAAAGGTTGGCATTTATAGGTAAGTCTTCTGAATTTGCTTACACAAGTTCCGGGAACACTCCATCTGGAGAAAATATAACTATACCAGAAGACGGTGTATCCATGATACTGGAATGTGGTCTATGTAGTAAATATAATACTGGTGTTTTTGCCAGTAAGTATAATTCTATGACCACAGAAGAGAAGATTTCATTCTGTGAGAATTGGCAAACATTGTCAGACGACGATAAGACCAAACTCCTCGAAGGACCGGTTGTCGTCGCCAAGTCAAAGCCTAATAGTAAATCTCGTAAAGAGAAGACGTCCTTAGCTAAGAAGTAAATATATATAATATGTAAAGATGATAGTTTTTACCGACGGATCTGCATTGAACAATGGTAAGAGAAACTGTGTGGCTGCATGTGGAATTGTATGGGTCAACGGAGAATTCCCTCCCGAAGGGTTTAAACTCCCACAGAATGAACTACACACCAACAATAGGGCTGAATACATGGCCGCCATACGAGCTTTGGACCAGGCCAACGAAATAGATCCAGAATGTAAGGAAACCTTAACCATCTACACTGACAGTAAGCTGATGGTAGAATCTGTTACCAAATGGGCATCTTCATGGGAGTTAAATGGGTGGAAGAAGTCTAACGGGTCTCCTGTGAAAAACATGGACCTGGTAAAAAAGCTCCATGCCCATAATAAACACAGAAAGGTAGAATGGATTCACACCAGAGCACACACGGGCCAGGATACTTTCGAGAGTAGATGGAATGATGTTGCTGATAGATTAGCTAGAGATGCTGCAAAAAATGTTAATTAAAAATAATTTTAAATATTTATCAAATCACACACTACGAAGAGTCACTGAATTCCTGACGTGTGACGTAGCCATTGGCACCGGAGTCGTAGCTCTGGATTTGTAAAAGACCAGGGGTTCCAGAAGTGAACTTGATCCTGAATTCTTGAGAACTTCCAAAATACACAGCTGCGTCTTCAGTATCGAACTGGAGACCGTTGTAGTTGAATGTGGCCGATGCGGTGGCATCCGATGCGTCTTGGGCAGAGATGCTTGTTGCGTCGAAAGACCCCTGGAGGATAGGCTCAATGTAAACGTTACCACTGATGTCAAGATGTCTAACTCCGAGAGACATAGTACCTTCGTTTCCGTCGTCACTCATTGTGTGCACTATTCTGGTTATTTCATCTGTCTCTGTGTCAGTTGTGTTGTGAGCCCATGCGGAACTATATGTGCTTGCGGAAGTAACATTTGTCCTGGTAGTAACAAGGTTCATGACATTTGCTGTCAAATTGGATGTGAAATGAGAACCAGCTAAACCTGCAGAAACCGATGCAGCATGTGCTTCCTGGAAACCCCATGTCTTTGCAACTGTATCACTGAAAACAAGAACGATGGAACCAAATCCTACTGTGACCATGTGTCCCAGGATCTCGAACTTGTCCCCCACCTTGTACATTTCACCACAGTATCCAAATGCGTCTTCAGATGGGTCGTATGCCAATGTAGCTTCACCTGTGGTAGATTTCAGGGTAGCTGTCTGCATGTACTCGTTTTCTGTAGAGAAAGGGAGGAAGATGTTAGCATCATTGGTGATGTCTATAGACGACCCATTTGTTACAGCAGATGTTACAACTTCCTTGGAAATACCATTGATGGAAACCTTGGCAACAATGAAATCACCAGACTTAACAACACTGGAGAAATTTTTGACGAAGACATCGTGAACCTCCTTGTTGAGTCTGGTTGTATTATACCTTCCACCTGGGGTAAGAAGACCTTCATACAGGTTTTCAAGACAACTGTCGCTCTCTTCACATGTGGAGACAGACTTTTTTATCTGGACAACCTTGCCCTCCGAGTCGACGAATGTTATACGGATATCATATGAATTATCGGGAGAAAGGTTGATGATTGTGGTACAATTTGTACCTACCTGAGGTTTTACATTGTCATAAAAGTTTTCTCCAAAACACTCGATCGAAGAAACATTCTTTACAGACCAAGACACGCGTGCCGAATATGCTGATACGAGGTCTATGTTCATGATTCTTACAAATATGATCCTATTTATAAATGGAATACAAAATAAATATGATAATTACGCCGTACCACGAACAAATATTATTTTGTGTTTTAATTTTATCAATGGTTAATGGGGTCTATTCATAGTGCATACTCAAATTTACATGAAATTGCAGAATATATGGAGATGAAAAGGCAATTGGTAAGTTTAAATGATAGAATGGCGATACTTGAGATGAACTATACAAATGTTACAGTACGTGTAAAACAAATTCAGAAGATATCTGATAGGAATCGAGACGATATAGTATCAATTAATTTGATGGAAGAAGGTAGGATGAATGTTGGTATGTAGTAGTTGTGTGAAACATTTGACATGCTATTATATTGTTTGGTTGTAAACTTGTATAATGGATACACATAGAACCAAAAGACGCAGAGATAATAATGAAATAAATTCAGAATATACTGGGTTATTTATTGTTAAGCATCTTGAATTCTTTTTCTTGTATAATATTAAACAAATTGATATAGATGGGTACCCATATGAAGACGAAGAAGAACCTCGTGGAAACATCAGTGAAATTTATTACGTATATGTTATACCAAACCCTTCCTCCATAACCTGTGAAAATATTCTAACAAGGATTGAAGAAAGGTCATGTAGAATGATACATATCATAAAATATAAAGGATCTGAATCTTTTGTGGCAAAATCTAAACAATTAAATCACATGGATGAATGCTCCATAGGAGATGAATTATCGAATGGAGAGGGTACAAGAGAAATGATGAACTCCTCTTTTTATATCTGCAGTAAAATATTTGGGGTTACTTCAATGTATTTGAGAGATAAGAGTTTTAGAAACGAACTACCTGTTCAAGATTATAATTTTTTAATATATGGACAGTCCTGGTACGAAAGACATTTCGGAGCTTTCCCTGCTGGTAGGGATAACGCAGAGTCATGGAGATATATCAAGAATATAATACATAGATATGTAACAAGAGAAAAAGTTAAAGTAATGATTTCGAAGTTGATCTCATCTGGTTATCAATATACCGATGTATTCAAGAATTACATTGATAAACAAGGTGAAGATTTATATGATGAGCCGTGGATTTCT
>Ga0308025_1000319_pt1 | contig 26151 bp, 24 predicted proteins | sample Neamet422_FD_201298 | JGI IMG/M metagenome (GOLD analysis project Ga0308025, IMG submission 201298) | Marine microbial communities from water near the shore, Antarctic Ocean - #422 | ecosystem: Environmental > Aquatic > Marine > Unclassified | place: Southern Ocean | collected 2014-10-03
TTTTTCATAATTTTTAATGTTTGTTGATTGTTGTGTTGATGTATTATTATTTGTCAAAAGTATATCTTTATTTTAAATTAACAAGGGGGTGTGTTTTTGTAAACTGTGTAATTTAACATAAGACCCTCAAAAAAATAGGGGTTAAATTAAGATAAGTGTATTTTATGGTTTTTGAAGGGTCTAAAATATTGGGTTCTCAAAAAAGAAACTAATAATTTTGAGATATTCATAAAAATGCAGGTTTGGCAAAAAAATGTGTAATTATTGTACTTTTGTAGCTATGAAATACTCATTTTCTTATCTAATTTGCTTAGAATTTTTAGGTTTTCGCTTTTCTGGTTGGCAAAAACAAACAAATGCAAAAACGCTACATGACATGGTAGATAAATCTTTATCATATGTCTTTGAGGATACACGCTATAAGACCATTGGTGTAGGTAGAACCGATGCTAAGGTCTCTGCAAATTCTTATTACTTGCAATTATTTAGAGATACTGAAATTGATGAAATTACTTTTATACAGTCTTTAAATTCTAATTTTTCTCCAGATTTTAGAGCCGTTTCAATAATGAAAGTAGCCACAAACTTTAATATTATACAAGTCGCTAAAACTAAAGAGTATCATTATTACTTCTCTTTTGGGGAGAAGAATCATCCTTTTGCAGCACCTTTTATTGTAAATATTGATGAAATTTTAAATATTGAATTGATGATGAAGGCTGCAAAGTTATTTGAGGGTGAGCACTATTTTCATAAATATTGTACCAAGCCAAGTGAGCACACCGTCTTTAAAAGAACCATAGATACTTGTGAGGTTATAGAGAATACTGTTTTAACGGCAAATTTTTTTCCAGAGACCTCTTATATATTAAAAGTGAAGGGTACTGGTTTTTTAAGGTATCAAATACGTTTAATGATGGCAACTTTGTTTGAGGTTGGTAAAGGAAATCTAGATTTAGAGTTTATTGCCGCTTCTTTAAAAGAAGATAATGATAGACTGTTTTTTAGAAATATTGCACCTTCTTCTGGTTTACAGTTGTTTGATATTCAATTGGTTTTGTAAATAGGCTAGGTTTATGGCAGGTAAGCACGCGCAAAGGATTGCAGCAGTTGTTTGAGCTCTTTTTTCTTTTTGAGAAAAAAAGCGAGTGCGGAAAGCCTGACCTGAAGGGTTGCGCTAAAATAAAAATCCACCTTATAGAAAAGATGGATTTTTTAATACTATATATAAGGAGTAAATTATCCTTTTATGATTCCTCTAGAAATTACAATTTTCTGAATTTCAGAAGTTCCTTCGTAAATCTGTGTAATTTTGGCGTCTCTCATTAAACGCTCTACATGGTAATCTTTTACAAAACCGTTACCTCCATGAATTTGAACCGCTTCTACAGTATGCTCCATAGCTACTTTAGAGGCGTATAGTTTTGCCATTGCAGAAGACATGTCGTAATTATTACCTTGGTCTTTGTCCCATGCAGCTTTCATGACTAGCATTCTTGCAGCTTCAATTTCTGTATGCATGTCTGCTAATTTAAACGCAATTGCTTGATGGTTGCAAATCTCTGTACCAAATGCTTTTCGTTCTTTAGAGTATTTTAAAGCCAATTCATAAGCTCCGGCAGCAATGCCTAAAGCCTGTGCAGCAATACCAATTCTACCTCCAGAAAGAGTTTTCATGGCAAATTTAAAACCGAAGCCATCTTCACCAATTCTGTTTTCTTTTGGTACTTTTACATCGTTAAATTGTAATGTATGTGTGTCTGAACCACGAATTCCTAGTTTATCTTCTTTTGGGCCAACATGAAAACCTTCGGCTCCTTTTTCTACAATAAAAGCATTAATACCTTTATGTCCTTTTTCTCTATCTGTTTGTGCAATTACTAAGTAAACGTCTGCACGCCCACCACTGGTAATCCAGTTTTTTGTGCCGTTAATTAAATAATGGTCTCCTTTGTCTTCTGCAGTTGTTGCTTGTGATGTAGCGTCTGATCCAGCCTCTGGTTCACTTAAGCAAAAAGCACCAACAAATTCTCCTGTAGCTAATTTTGTTAAATATTTTTCTTTTTGAGTTTCAGAAGCATACGTTTCTAGACCATAACAAACCAAAGAATTGTTTACAGAAACAATTACAGAAGCAGAAGCATCAATTTTAGAAAGCTCCTCCATGATTAATGCATAAGAAATGGTATCCATTCCGCTTCCTCCGTATTTTGGATCTACCATTATTCCCATAAAACCAAGATCTCCCATTTTTCTTACAAGTTCTTGCGGAAATTCTTGTTTATTATCTCTTTCTATAACTTCTGGTAATAATTCTGTTTGTGCAAAATCTCTTGCTGCATCACGAATCATGATGTGTTCTTCTGTTAAACTAAAGTCCATTTTATATTTTTATTCGTTATATCGACTCCAAAGATATCGATTTCGTAACCTATTTTCAAAAGACAATTGTTAAATTTACAGATATGAATAAAAAAGAGATTTTTGCAATAGGTGTAATGTCTGGAACTTCACTAGACGGTATCGATTTAGTTTACGTAAAATTCTTGAAAAATGATTATAGTTTTTTTGAGATTTTACATGCGGAAACAGTTGATTATTCTAAAGAATGGAAACAATTGTTGCAAAACGCACTTAATTTTTCTTCGGAAGAATTAGTGCATTTAGATGTTGCTTACGGCAAGCATCTAGGAATAATATTGAATGATTTTATTGCTTCTTATAAAATTAAAAAAATTGATTTTATTGCATCTCATGGGCATACAGTTTTGCATCAGCCAGAAAAAGGAATTACCCTGCAGGTTGGTTCTGGGAAAGAAATTGCAGAAATAACGCAGCAAAAAGTAGTGTGCGATTTTAGAACACAAGATGTAAGTTTAGGAGGGCAGGGAGCGCCACTTGTGCCAATTGGAGATGCCTTACTATTTTCTAATTATAAATTCTGTTTAAATCTAGGGGGTTTTTCTAACGTGTCCTTTGAAAAGGGAGAAGAAAGAATTGCTTTTGATATTTGTCCGGTTAATATTGTTTTAAATCATTATGCAAATAAAATAGGTTTGGCTTATGATGCCTCTGGGAAAATTGCTTCCGAAGGAAAGATAAATAGCGAACTTTTAGAGCAATTAAACTCTTTAGAATTTTATAAAGATGCACCACCAAAATCTTTAGGGTTAGAATGGGTGCAAAAAGAAATATTTCCTTTAATAGATGGTCTTGAAGAAGAAATTTCTGTAATATTAAGAACCTTTGTTGCACATATTTCTTTTCAGATATCTCGGGTTATAGGCAATTCAGATTCCGTTTTAATTACAGGAGGAGGTGTCTTTAATTCTTTTTTAATGGAGGAGATAAAAAGTCAGTCAAATATTAAGGTTGCACAAATTTCTAATGAGGTAATTAACTATAAAGAAGCATTAATTTTTGCTTTCTTGGGGGTGTTAAAGATTGATATTCAGATTAATTGCCTTAAAAGCGTCACCGGTGCTCTTAAAAATCATTCATCTGGTGTTATTTTTTCACCTTAGTTTTTAAGTTGAAAAAGTAATAAAAATCGTATTTTTTACATTAAGTTTGCGTGTAACAATAGAGCTAATAATAATTTTCTAAATATTTAAAAATGAATCAACTTTAACTTTTCTAAAAACAGAAGTGTCGGAAAAAATCGCATTAAAAAGATAGAAATTAAGTTGAATATTTAAAGTAAATAAAAATGAAAGAATTATTAAAAAAATACGAAAACAAACAACCAGAAATCGTTTTTCACTGGAAAGATCAAGAAACAGTTGCAGAAGGTTGGGTTGTTATAAACTCTTTAAGAGGCGGTGCTGCTGGTGGTGGTACAAGAATGAGAGAGGGCTTAGATATGCACGAAGTTTTGTCTTTAGCTAAAACGATGGAAGTGAAGTTTACTGTTTCTGGACCCGCAATAGGAGGTGCAAAATCTGGTATTAATTTTAACCCAAATGACCCAAGAAAAAGAGAAGTTTTAGAACGTTGGTATAAGGCTGTAACCCCTTTATTAAAACATTATTATGGTACTGGTGGCGATTTGAATGTAGATGCAGATAAAGATGTAATTCCTATTACAGAAGATTGCGGAGTTTGGCACCCACAAGAAGGTATTTTTAACGGGCATTTTAAACCCACAGTTGCAGATAAAATTAATAGAATTGGTCAATTGCGTTTAGGCGTAATTAAGGTTATAGAAGACAAACAATTTTCACCAGATTTGTCTAAAAAATATACCGTTGCAGATATGCTTACCGGTTACGGTGTTGCAGAAGCTGTAAAGCACTATTACACTATTTACGGTGGTAAAGTGGAGGGGAAAAGAGCTATTGTACAAGGTTTTGGAAACGTAGGTGCTGCCTCTGCTTATTACTTAACGCAGTTAGGTGCTAAAGTTGTAGGAATTATAGACAGAGAAGGTGGGGTTATAAATGAAGAAGGTTTTTCTATGAAAGAAATGACAGCTTTATTTTTAGCAAAAGATGGGAATAAACTAGTTTCTGAAAAGATGATTTCTTTTGAAGAGATTAATGATAAAATATGGAGTTTGCCCGCAGAGATTTTTATTCCAGCAGCGGCTTCAAGATTGGTATCTAAAGAACAGGTGCAACAGATGATAGATGCTGGGTTAGAAGTAATTTCTCCGGGAGCAAATGTTCCTTTTGCAGATAAAGAAATTTTCTTTGGACCAATAATGGAGTACACAGACAATCATTTAAGTTTGTTGCCAGATTTTATTTCAAACTGTGGTATTGCAAGAGTATTTGCTTATTTAATGGAAGCAAGAGTGGCCTTACCTATGGAAGACAAAGATATTTTTGATGATACTTCTAATATCATTAAAAAAGCATTGCAAAAAACGTTTAAAAAGAGTGCATCGAAAACAAAAATATGTTCTACTGCATTTGAAATAGCATTAAAACAATTGGTATAAATTAAAAAAGAGAATATGGAGTCAATAATTATTATAGTATTTGTAATGGGGTATTTGGCCATTACTTTAGAGCATAATTTAAAATTAGATAAACTGATACCCGCTTTAATTATGATGGCGGTTTGTTGGGCACTTGTTGCCTTAGGTGTAGATAATTTTACACAATGGTTTGATTCTAGTCAACATGGTTTAGTAGATGGTTTTGCAGCAATGGTGCATGATGATAAATTGCATTTAGTAGAAGAAACATTATTGCATCATTTAGGAAAAACCGCAGAAATATTGGTTTTTCTTTTAGGAGCGATGACTATTGTTGAAATTATTGATTATTTCGATGGATTCTCGACAATTAAAGGATATGTAAACTTTAAAAGTAAAAAGAAATTACTTTGGATGTTTTCTATTTTAGCTTTCATCTTGTCAGCAATTATTGATAATCTTACGGCAACTATTGTATTGATTTCAATTTTACAGAAAATTGTTAAAAAGAGAGAAGACAGAATTTGGTTTGCAGGTTTAACTATTATTGCTGCAAATGCAGGTGGTGCATTTTCTCCTATTGGAGATGTAACTACCACCATGCTTTGGATTGGAGACAAAGTAAGTACAAGTATGTTGTTTACTTATTTATTTATACCCTCTTTAATATGTATGCTTGTTCCTACTTTTATAGCAACATTTTTACCAGCATTTAAAGGAGATATAGATTTTGATGAAAACGAAGTAGAAAAACCAAAAAGCCAACACAGTGCTAGAATGTTGTATTTAGGTTTGGGTTCAATATTATTTGTTCCTATATTTAAAACAGTAACACATTTACCTCCTTATGTAGGTATGATGTTGTCTTTAGCCGTTGTAGCTACTTTTGCTGAGATTTATAGTAAATCTAAATTCTCTATCTCTACGATAGAAGGTACTGAAGAGGATGAGCATTCTTCAGGAGCGCATCATAGTCCGGTGCATGCATCGTTATCTAAAATAGAAATGCCAAGTATTTTATTTTTCTTAGGGATCTTAATGGCGGTAGCTGCACTAGAATCTTTAGGTATTTTATTTAATTTTGCAGATAGTTTAAAACAAGGAATACCGTTAATTGGTTCTGAGTTAGAAGGAACAGTAGTTTCTGATTTGGTGGTAATTTTATTAGGCTTTGGTTCTGCTGTAATAGACAATGTGCCTTTGGTAGCTGCAAGTTTAGGAATGTTTTCTGAATCTTTAGACAATCCTTTATGGCACTTTATTGCATTTTCTGCAGGTACAGGAGGTAGTATGTTAATTATTGGTTCTGCTGCTGGTGTTGTGGCAATGGGAATGGAAAAAATAGATTTCTTTTGGTATATTAAGAAAATATCTTGGTTAGCATTAATTGGCTTTTTAGTTGGTTCGTTAGCTTTTGTAATAATTAGATCATTTGTTTAATTACTAGCATATAAAATTTAAGATGTCATTTTGTGTAATTACAAAATGGCATTTTTTTTGATTTAAACATTTTCTATTCTGTCGTTTTGAAACAATTTTAAAAAAGAATAGTCGTTATTTAGTATGAACTTTAAACCAATAGTGCATGTTGTCATTTTTTCAAGAAAATAAAGTGTTGTTAGATGAAGTAGTATCCGAGGAAAAAACGTTGTCTATCTATAAATTAATTATGGATGGTGGTTTAGGAGGACAAATAATTATAGCCATTCTTTTTGTGCTACTAACTGTTGGTTTGTATATTTATTTCGAACGCTTTTTTGCTATAAAATCTGCGTCTAGAGTAGATGAAGATTTTATGAACCAAATTAGAGATTATATCTCTAACGGAAAATTAGAAGCAGCAGATGCGCTTTGTAAGAATAATAAGACACCAACTGCGCGTTTAATTGGCAAGGGTATTTCTAGAATAGGAAAGCCGCTAGAAGACATAAATACAGCCATAGAAACTGCCGGAAAACTAGAAGTATATCAATTAGAGAAAAATGTAAGTGTACTGGCAACTATTGCTGGTGTAGCACCTATGATTGGTTTTTTAGGCACTGTTATTGGAATGATAATTGCCATTCATGAAATTGCAAATGCAGGTGGCCAAATAGATATAAAAATGCTTTCAGACGGCCTGTATACTGCCATGACTACTACTGTAGCAGGACTAATTGTTGGTATTATTGCCTATATAACTTACAATCATTTAGTGGTAAGAATAGACAAGGTAGTCTATCAAATGGAGGCAAAGTCTGTAGAGTTCTTAGACTTGTTAAATGAGCCAGCATAGCTTTTAGTAGGATTTAATGATTAAATAATTAAAGGATTGAGTCTTTTATTTATGAAATATTTCAATATATGAATTTACGCGGAAGAAATAAAATAAATCCAACATTCAATATGTCTTCAATGACAGATATTGTTTTTTTATTATTAATATTTTTCATGCTTACATCTACTTTAGTAACTGTTAGTGCAATTGATGTTTTACTACCAAAGGCAGGCGGAAAAACAGAAAACAGTGCATCTATAGCAGTTTCAATTACAACTAATTCGCTTTTTTATATTGACAAGACTAAAGTAAGTGCTGCCAATTTAGAAAGTGAAATTTTAAGAAAGATAGGAGTAGACAATCAAAAAACTGTTATAATTCGTGGTGATAAGGATGTGCCTTATAAAAATGTAATGAAGGTAATAGACATTGCAAATAGGAATAAATTAAAAATGATTTTAGCTGTAAAAGGTAGATAATATGTCAGTTTTAAACACGAAACATAAACGTAAATCTGCTGCAATAACGGCTCTCATTCTAATGCTTTTAATTTTTGGAATTTTTAATTTCGGAATGCAGTATTTAGACCCGCCAGAAGAGTATGGTGTAGCTATAAATTTTGGCGATGCTAATGTTGGTTTTATAGCGGCTGAAGAAAATTTAGAAAAAATAGTATCAAAAGAAGTTGCAGAAACAGCAGTAATTACGAAAGAGGTTCTAAAAGAAACAATTGTTGAAGAATTTATTACAAAAGAAACAATTGAAGAGGTTCCTGTGGTAGAGAAAATAAAGAAGACAGAGCATACGTCTGCAAAGAAAATCATTAAAAAAGAACTACCTAAAATAGTACCAAAACCAAAACCATCCAAAGAGAATATAGATGCTTTAAACAATCTATTAAAAGGTAATTTGATAGAAGCAAAGCAAAAAGGAAAAGGAGATGACGTTATTGATGGCTTTAAGGGCAAAAAAGAGGGCGATTTAACTTCTTCTAAATATTATGGAAATACAGGGAATGATGCTGGTGGCAATTACAATTTAGCAGGTAGAAAAGCTTTATCTAAACCTAAAAAACAACCAGATTGCCAAGAAGAAGGTATTGTCGTAGTGCGCATTACGGTAGATAAAACAGGAAAAGTAATACGTGCAATTCCGGGAGTAAAAGGAACTACAAATACAGCCCCTTGTTTGGCAAAACCTGCAAAAGAAGCGGCTTTAAGTACTGTTTGGAATTCAGACGCAGATGCGCCTAAAATTCAAACAGGAACGATCATTTATAAGTTTTCTTTGTCTAATTAATCTTGTATTTTTACATTTCTATTTTATTGGTGTAATACTTCGTTTTATAAGGTAAACTCAATAAACTTATTTTAATATTTTATGACTTATAAAGAAATCTTAGATTGGATGTTTGTGCAATTGCCAATGTACCAAAGTGAGGGCAAAACGGCCTTTAAAAAAGATTTAACCAATATTTTAGTTTTATCAAAAGAGTTAAATTTTCCCAATCATAAATTTAAATCCATTCATGTTGGGGGTACAAACGGAAAAGGATCTACTAGTCATATGTTAGCATCTATCTTGCAAGAAGCTGGTTATAAAGTTGGTTTGTACACGTCACCGCATTTAAAAAGCTTTACAGAGAGAATTAGAATTAATGGCATAGAAATCTCAGAACACAAAGTAACCTCATTTATACAAAAAAATAAAACTTTCCTAGAAAATCAAAAGATGTCTTTTTTTGAAATGACGGTTGGTTTGGCTTTTGACTATTTTGCTGCTGAAAAAGTAGATATCGCAATTATTGAAGTTGGTTTAGGAGGACGATTAGATTCTACAAATATTATTACTCCAGAGGTATCTGTAATTACAAATATTGGTTTAGATCACACCCAGTTTCTGGGAGAAACATTGCCAGCAATTGCGTTTGAGAAAGCAGGTATCATAAAAAAGAATGTGCCCGTTATTATTGGTGAAGAGCAACTAGAGGTAAAAAGTGTTTTTATAGAAAAAGCAGCTCTAGAAAGTGCTCCAATTTATTTTGCTTCAAATACTACAGAAAACTATACCTGTGATTTGTTAGGTGATTATCAAAAGCAAAACGTAAAAACGGCAGTAGCTGCTATTAAACAATTAAAAGGATACCAAGTATCTGAAGATAATATAAAAAACGGATTGCTACATGTTGTGAAAAACACCAATTTAAAAGGGCGTTGGCAAATTTTACAAGAGCAACCTCAGGTAATTTGTGACACCGCGCACAACAAAGAAGGTTTAGAAATTGTCTTAAAACAATTAAACAGACAGCAGTTTAAAAAGCTGCACATTGTTTTAGGTGTTGTTGCAGATAAGAAACTAGCTGCTGTTTTATCTCTTTTTCCGCCAGCTGCAAACTATTATTTTTGCAAACCAGACATAGTTAGAGGTCTTTCTGAAGCTGTTTTACAAGAAAATGCAAAGGAATTTAAGTTGATTGGTGAAAAATATTCTTCAGTTAAATTAGCCTTAAAAAGCGCGTTACTAAATGCAAATCAGCAAGATATAATTTATGTAGGTGGTAGTACATTTGTTGTTGCAGAAATTATTTAAATAAAAGTTCGATTTTTGTTTGGTAAATTGAAAATCAGTACTATATTTGCAACCGCTAAGGGCAATTAGCTCAGTTGGTTCAGAGCATCTCGTTTACACCGAGAGGGTCGGGGGTTCGAATCCCTCATTGCCCACCAAGGTAAAAATCCTTCACATTTTGTGAAGGATTTTTTTATTCCTAAAACTTTCTTTTTCTAATACTTCCTTTGTGTATTCTTTTTTTAGTTTAGAAAACTACCTTTCAAACGAATTGGTTACTAAATAAAAATAGTTATTTGTAATTTTATCTCTTGCAATTTTAGCAAGCAACATTCAGGTTGTTTCTAATTAAATAATAGAGAGAACTAGTATTGATTTGAATAATTCACGATTAAAGGAGATTTTTGATGCCAGTTATATTTATACTATTTTTCTTTACACTAAACTTATCGTTGGGGTTAGAGAGTATTCTATAAGATAAAAGGCGAAAGTTTATTGGATAAACATAAGCCAAATAGGTTAAAACGAGCAAACAATGTTTTTTTATTGGGTATAAAAATAAGATGACAATGGAATTGCCAAAAAGGAAAAAGGTTTTGTCAGTATTTCTATTATCTTTATTAATTTATAGGTATAAAATCCTTTACACTTTGTGAAGTGTTTTTTTGTTTTTAAGTGTATTTTTGTAAAGTAAGTGTTTTGTTTACAGATAGGTTCACTTATATAGATGATTGCATAGAGGCTAGCAATAACCCCAAAGATTATAAATTTTATAAAATGAACAAAGCATTAAAAATATATATTGCAGGTCACAAAGGCATGGTAGGTTCTGCTATTTGGAGAGCTTTAGAGAAAAAAGGTTACACAAATTTAATGGGTAAAACTAGTAAAGAGTTAGACCTAAAGAAACAGCAAGCTGTTTTAGATTTTTTTAAGGATGAAAAGCCAGCTGTGGTCATAGATGCAGCGGCAAAAGTTGGTGGTATTTTAGCAAATAGTAGTTTTCCGTATCAATTTTTGATGGAAAACATGCAAATTCAAAATAATTTGATTGATGGAGCTTTTCAGTCTGGCATAGAAAAGTTTATTTTTTTAGGAAGCTCTTGTATTTATCCTAAATTAGCTCCTCAACCTTTAAAAGAAGCATACTTGCTAACAGATTCTTTAGAGCCTACAAATGAATGGTATGCAGTTGCTAAAATTACTGGTGTAAAAGCTTGCCAAGCTATTAGAAAGCAATTTGAAAAAGATTATGTGAGCTTAATGCCCACAAATTTGTACGGTTATTTTGATAATTTTGATTTAAAATCTTCACACGTATTGCCAGCAATGTTGCGAAAATTTCATGAAGCAAAAAATAACGGTAACGCTAATGTTACTTTATGGGGAAGTGGAACGCCGATGAGAGAGTTTTTATTTGTAGACGATATGGCTGAGGCTGTAGTATTTGCTTTAGAAAATAAATTACCAGAATATTTATATAATCTGGGCTCTGGAAAAGATATTACTATTAAAGAGTTGGCAGAATTAATTCAAAAAGTAACAGGCCATAAAGGTACTATTGTTTGGGATTCAGAAAAACCAGACGGAACACCAAGGAAGTTAATGGATGTCTCTAAAATGAAAGATATTGGTTGGGAATACTCAACAGAACTAGAAAAGGGTATAGAAAAAACCTATAATTGGTTTTTAGAAAATATAGAAAGTATAAAAGAGACGAAGATGTAGTTTATTTCTGCTAGTTTTGTAAAGCAATTAGAGCGGTTTAAATAATTATTATCGAACAACGAATAAATAAAACAGTATGAAAGTAGCATTTATAACTGGGGTTACAGGACAAGATGGGGCTTATTTGAGCGAGTTTTTATTAAAAAAGGGATATGAAGTTCATGGTATGAAAAGAAGATCTTCATTGTTTAATACTGATAGAATTGATCACTTGTATCAAAATCCTCAAGTAGAGAACCGTAACTTTTTCTTGCATTATGGAGACATGACGGATAGCACCAACATAACGCGTTTAATTAAAGAAATTCAGCCAGATGAGATTTATAATTTGGCGGCAATGAGCCATGTTGCTGTTTCTTTTGAAACGCCAGAGTATACAGGAAATGCAGACGGTTTAGGTACGCTGCGTATTTTAGATGCTGTCCGTTTGTTAGGTTTAGAGAAAAAGACTAAAATTTACCAAGCATCAACATCAGAGTTGTTTGGAAAAGTTCAGGAATCACCGCAATCGGAAACGACACCGTTTTATCCGCGCTCACCATACGCAATAGCTAAAATGTATGCATATTGGATTACTGTAAATTATAGAGAAGCCTATGGTATGTTTGCCTGTAATGGTATTCTTTTCAACCATGAGTCGCCCTTAAGAGGAGAGACTTTTGTAACGCGTAAAATTACAAGAGCGGCCTCTAGAATAGCAATGGGTTTGCAAGATAAATTATATCTCGGTAATTTAGACGCTAAGAGAGATTGGGGCCATGCGAAAGATTATATTCGCATGATGTGGATGGTTTTACAAGCAGAAGAGGCAGAAGATTGGGTAATTGCTACAGGTAAAACAACGTCTATAAGAGACTTTGTGAGAATGAGTTTTGAAGAAGTTGGTATAGAACTAGAATTTATTGGAGAAGGTGTTACCGAAAAAGCATTTGTAAAATTATGTAAAAATAAAAAATACCAATTAGAAATCGGTACAGAAGTGTTGGCGGTAGATCCAAAATATTTTAGACCAACAGAAGTAGATCTGTTAATTGGAGACCCTTCAAAAGCAAAACAAAAATTAGGTTGGGAATGTCAATACGATTTAAAAGACTTAGTAAAAGATATGATGCAGTCTGATATTAAACTGACGCAAAAAGATGAATATTTAAAAGAAGGTGGCTATTTAACGTTAAATTATTTTGAGTAAAATTCAATAATAATATAAATTTTTTCAACAAAACTAAGGGTGTTTGTTGCTAGAAATAAAGAAACATGAAAGAGATAAAAATTGCCGTTATAGGCTTGGGATATGTTGGGTTGCCTCTGGCACGACTTTTCGCAACAAAATATACTGTGGTAGGTTTTGATATTAATAAGCAGCGTGTAGCAGAATTAATGAAGGGAAAGGACTGTACTTTAGAAGTTACAACTGAAGCCTTAAATGCAGTTTTGGTAGCGAAGTCTTCAAATGAGAAGGGGTTGTTTTGCTCTACAGATATTGCTGCCATAAAAGATTGTAATTATTATATTATTACCATGCCTACGCCAGTAGACAAAAATAATACTCCCGTTTTAATACCGTTGTTAGCGGCTAGTAAGACGGTGGCAAAAGTATTAAAAAAAGGAGATATTGTTATTTATGAATCTACCGTTTATCCCGGTGCTACAGAAGAAGATTGTATTCCTGTTTTAGAAAGAGAATCAGGCCTTGTTTTTAATCAAGACTTTTTTGCAGGGTATTCGCCAGAACGAATTAATCCGGGTGATAAGATAAATACGATTGATAAAATTTTAAAAATAACCTCAGGATCAACTCCAGAAATTGCTAAAAAAGTAAACGATTTGTATGCCTCTGTTGTTACTGCAGGTACCTATTTAGCACCTTCAATAAAAGTTGCAGAAGCTGCCAAGGTAATAGAAAATTCTCAACGAGATATTAATATTGCTTTTGTAAATGAATTGGCAAAAATATTCAACCTTATGGGTATTAATACGCATGACGTATTGGCTGCCGCAGGCACAAAGTGGAATTTTTTACCTTTTAAGCCAGGTTTGGTTGGTGGGCATTGTATTGGTGTAGATCCTTATTATTTAGCACACAAAGCACAAGAATTTGGGTATCATCCTGAAATTATATTAGCAGGTAGAAGGGTGAACGATAGTATGGGTACCTACGTAGCTGCAGAGGTTACAAAATTAATGATTAAAAAAGATGTAGCTGTTAAAGATGCGGCCATACTCGTATTAGGAATTACTTTTAAAGAGAACTGTTCAGACGTTAGAAATACTCGTGTAGTAGATATTGTAAGAGAATTAGAAGATTTTGGAACCAAAGTAACCATATATGACCCCTGTGCAAATCCTAAAGAAGTATGGGAAGAACACGGTGTTGTTTCCCAAAAAAAGATACCAAATATAAAATTCGACGGAATTGTTCTAGCAGTTGCGCATAAAGAATTTAAAGAAATGGATATTAAAATATTACAGAAAGAGGCAAGTATTATATATGATGTAAAGAATTATCTTTCTAATAAAATAGTAGACAAAACGTTATAAATTTATGAAAAATTTTGCATTAATAGGTGCTGCAGGTTATATAGCACCAAGACATTTAAAAGCAATAAAAGACACTAATAATAATTTAATTGCAGCATTAGATAAGTTTGATTCTGTGGGGGTTATGGATCGTTATTTTCCGAATGCAGATTTCTTTGTAGAGTTTGAAAGGTTTGATCGTCATGTTGAAAAATTAAAAAGAAATCAAAATATTAATTTAGATTACGTAAGTATTTGTACACCAAATTATTTACATGATTCGCATATTAGAATGGCCTTAAGAAGAGGTGCAGATGCTATTTGTGAAAAACCAATTGTCTTAAACCCTTGGAATATAGATGCTTTAATGGCAATTGAGAAAGAATCTCAAGGCAATATATATACTATTTTACAATTAAGATTGCATGAAGCAATCATTCAGCTTAAAAATAAGGTAGACCTTGCAAATAAAAAAGGAAAATATGATATTGATCTAACCTACATTACTTCTAGAGGAAAATGGTATGATATTTCTTGGAAAGGAGATGAAAGTAAGTCTGGCGGAATTGCCACAAATATTGGTGTTCATTTTTATGATATGCTTTCTTGGGTTTTTGGAAACGTACAAGAAAATATGGTGCACCTTAGAGAAAAAAACAAAGCTGCGGGTTATTTAGAATTTGAAAATGCAAGAGTAAGATGGTTTTTATCTATTGATGAAAATGACCTTCCAAAGGAAATAAAAGAAAAACAACAACGAACTTTTAGATCTATAAGTATTGATAATGAGGAGCTAGAGTTTAGTGAAGGGTTTACAGAATTGCACACAAAAAGTTATCAGAAAATTCTTTCAAATGATGGTTTCGGTTTGGCTGAGGTGCGCAATTCAATTGAGATAGTACATGATATTAGAAATAAAGAAATTATTCAAATAGGAGAAAAACACCCATTTGTATAGTTAATATTAAGTACTACATTTGCAACGAAAGAAAAAGTACAACAAAAATGAAAAAAAAAGCTATTATAGTTTCTGGGTATTTCAACCCAATACACAAAGGGCATTTAGAATACTTTAACAATGCCAAAGATTTAGCAGATGAATTGTTTGTTATTGTAAACAGCGATTTACAACGTGTTCTCAAAGAATCAAAAGAATTCCAAAAAGAAGAAGAACGTTTATTTATTGTTCAGAATATAAAAGCTGTAGACAAGGCTTTTATTTCTGTAGATAAAGATAGGACAGTTCGTGCTTCTATTCGCGCTATTTTTGAAGATTATGGGAATGAATATCAGTTGGGTTTTGCCAATGGAGGAGATCAAGATAATAATTCTATACCAGAAGCGCCAATTTGCAAAGAATTAGGAATACAACTAATAGACGGTCTTGGAGACAAGATACAGTCTTCTTCTTGGTTGTTAAACAAAAAATAAAGAGATGAGAATAGGAATTACGTTTAGTTCATTTGATTTGTTGCATGCCGGACATATCACAATGTTAGAGGACGCAAAGCGTCAGTGCGATTATTTGATATGTGCCTTACAGTCAGACCCAACAATAGACAGGCCAGAGAAAAATAGGCCAGTACAATCTGTAGTAGAAAGATATATTCAATTAAAAGGATGCAAGTATGTAGACGAAATTATACCCTATGCTTCCGAGCAAGATTTAGAAGATGTTTTAAGGTCTTTTAATATTCAAGTTAGAATTATTGGAGAAGAATATGCCAGTAAACAATTTACAGGAAGACAATATTGTGAAGAAAAAGGGATTGAATTGTATTTTAATAAGAGGGAACACCGTTTTTCGAGTAGTGAATTAAGAAGAGAGGTGCAGGTAAAAGAAAATTTAAAAAATAAATAAATGAAAGTTGCTATTATTGGTGCTGGTTATGTAGGTCTTACTGCAGGTGTCTGTTTTTCAGAAATGGGGAATCTAGTTACTTGCGTAGATATTGATCAAAATAAAATTGATAAATTACAAGAGGGAATCACTCCTATTTTTGAGCCAGGATTAGAGCAAATGGTTTTAAAAAACCTAAAAAATAAAAATTTATTTTTTACTACAGATTTAGCGAAGGCAATTAGTAATGCTGAAATTGTTTTTATTGCGGTTGGCACGCCCATGGGAGCTGATGGTGCAGCAGATGTAAAATATGTTTTGGAAGTAGCTAAGAAAATTGGTGCAACCATGCAAAAAAAAATAGTGGTAGTAGATAAGTCTACAGTGCCTGTAGGTACTGCAGATAAAGTAAAAGCTGCCATTCAAATAGAATTAGACATTAGAAAAATAGCTTTAGAATTCCATGTGGTTTCTAACCCTGAGTTTATGAAAGAAGGCACGGCTATTAATGACTTCATGAAACCAGATAGAGTGGTTATTGGAGCAAATTCGAATTTTGCTTTTGATCAAATGAAACAATTATATTCGCCATTTTTTAGAACACATGATCGTTTTATTACAATGGATATTCGTTCTGCAGAAATGACAAAATATGCAGCAAATGCAATGTTGGCAACTAAAATTTCATTTATGAATGAAATTGCAAACATTTGTGAGCGCGTTGGTGCAGATGCAAACCAAGTAAGAATAGGTATTGGTTCAGACAAAAGAATAGGGTACAGTTTTATATATCCGGGCGTTGGTTATGGAGGTTCTTGTTTTCCTAAGGATGTGAAGGCATTAACTAAAATAGCAAAAGAACACGGTTATGAGTCTAAGTTAATAACTGCGGTTGAAGAAGTGAATGATGCTCAGAAATCAGTAATTGCGCAAAAGATAGTAAAACGATTTGGAGAAGATTTAACAGGTTGTTGTTTTGGTATTTGGGGATTGGCATTTAAGCCAGGAACCGATGATATGCGCGAAGCACCTGCAATTTATGTAATTAAAGAGTTGGTAAAACGTGGCGCAAAGATTAAAGCTTACGATCCTAAGGCTATCAATGAGGCGAAACAAGAATATTTAAAAGGAGTTCAAAATATTGAGTATGTTGCTTCTAAATACGAAGTTTTAAGGAATGCAGATGCATTGGTCTTGTTAACGGAATGGAAAGAATTTCGTTCTCCAGATTTTGAAGAGTTAAAAAATCAATTAAAAAACCCTGTTATTTTTGACGGGAGAAATCAATACAATGCTTTTAATTTAGAAGCAAAAGGTTTTGAATATTATCAAATAGGAAATGTAATGAATAAGGAAAAGAATGCATCATGAGTTAAGAGTAAATTTGTGAAAAATCAGTAAAAAAAGTTTGCCCAATATAGATAAAGAATCAAATTTGTAAATTTGATTCTTTACGTCAATACAACCCCAAGTAGAACGCATAAAATTAATGCCAATTAAATTACTAAAATGAAAAAAATATTTCAACTATTATTAACTGTATTTTTATTTTTTACAGTGTCTTGTTTGCATGCGCAAGATATTGGTCAACTTAAAAACGTAGATGTAAATACACTGTCTGATGACCAAATAGCGTCCTATTGGGAGCAAATTAAAGGGAAAGGATATACAATGCAACAGGTAGAGGTTCTTGGAAAAGCACAAGGAATTTCTGTAACAAAAATAGCAGATTTTAAAAGAAGAGTTAATAGTTTAGGTACTATGAAAACTTCTGAAAACAAGGCGTTTGAGGCAATCGAAAAAGCTGTAATTGTAAATGAACCATTTGGTTTAAAAGAGGGGCAGGAAGTAGCTAAAAACACGTCTAGTGTTTCACTTTTCGGATATGATTTTTTCAATAATTCTAAAATATCTTTCACACCTAGTATAAACATAGCTGTTCCAAAAAATTATCAAATTGGTCCTGGAGACGAGATTATGATTGATTTGTGGGGAGCTTCAGAAATAACCTACAAAGCCATTGTAAATAATAGTGGTAGCATTAAAATTAATGGTGTTGGTTTTATCTATATAAATGGCTTTACGTTAGAAAGTGCTTCTAGAAAAATAATTTCAAAATTAAAAAGGAAGCATGCAGGTATTTCTGCAGCAAATAATAGTTACAATAAAATAAATACCAATATTACAGTTTCTAAAATTAGAACAGTTCAAGTAAATATTATAGGGGAAGTAAAGGTGCCAGGAACGTATGCACTTAATTCACTATCTACCGTTTTAAATGCTTTGTATGCTGCAGGAGGGCCAACAAAAATGGGGACTTTTAGAGAGGTACAATTAATACGTGCAAACAAACAAGTAGCTGCATTAGATGTGTATGAATATATGTTGTTTGGTACACAAGCAGGTAATTTGAAACTACAAGATCAAGATGTGCTGCTGGTTGCTCCATATAAAAATTTAGTATCTGTGGAGGGTGCTGTTAAAAGAGCTGGAATATATGAGCTAAAAGAGGGGCAGACCTTGGCGGAGTTGGTGGAGTATTTTGGAGGGTTTACACCCATAGCATACACTAATTTATTAACTGTAGAACGTTTAAATGGTACACAAAAAGAAATAAGAGAAGTTGCTTTAAAAGATGCCAAAAACTTTACAATGCAGGCGGGTGATAAATTAGTGGTACAGGAAATTTTAGATGAGTATCAAAATAAAATAACCATTGAAGGCGAAGTCTACAGACCAGGTAATTTTGAGCTTCTAGAGAACATGTCTTTAAAAGATCTTATAGAAAAGGCAGCAGGAGTTACACCAGAAGCTTTTTTATCGAGAGGATTGTTGGTTAGAACAGAAAACTTAGCAGATAAGGAAAATATTGCTTTTTCTGTGGAAGCTATTTTAAAGGGTACAGCAAGTATTCTTTTGAATGCAAAAGATGAAGTGCGTATTTTTAGCAAAAAAGAATTAAGAAGCGAAAGAACCATTTCAATTAAAGGAGCGGTGAATGCTCCAAAAACAATCGATTTTATAGACAAACTGCAGCTAGAAGATGTAATTGCATTATCTGGTGGTTTGCAAGCAGGTGCAGATGCAGAAGTTATAAGTATCTCTAGAAGATTAAAAGACGGGAGTTTTAGAACTTTAAGTGAGGTATATGCCGTTGCTTCAGATAAAAATTTAGCGATTAATAACGGAACTCCGTTTTATTTAAAACCTTTTGATATTATTACCGTTCGGTATTCGAAAGGATATACAGCACAGCAAAATGTTTCTATTAAAGGAGAGGTGCAATATCAAGGAGCATATACTTTAAAAAATAAAAACGAACGAATTTCTGATTTAATAAGGCGTGCAGGAGCATTCACAGAATTTGCGAATATTCAAGGGGCAACTTTAATTCGTAAGAAAAGTACGGAAATAGAAAAAGAACTGATCGAAAATATTAAAAAAGCTGAAGGATTAGAAGAATTAGAAGAAGAATTTACAGCATTTAAAATTGGAATTGATTTGGAAGCGATTCTTAAAAATAAAGGATCTGATATAGACCTACTTTTAGTTGCAGGTGATGAATTGGTAATCCCTTCTAAAAGCCAAATTGTAGAAGTGATCGGAATGGTTTTAAAACCATCTTTGGTGCGCTATCAAAAAGGCCAGTCTTTAAAAAGCTATGTTGAGAAATCTGGTGGTTTTGGCGAGACTGCAAAAAAATCTAAAGTGTATGTTGCTTATGCCAATGGCGACATTAAGACGGTAAAGAACTTTCTTTTTTTTAGAAGCTATCCTAAATTAATGCCGGGTGCCACTATTTTTGTTCCTACCAAGCCGTTGAAAGAGAAAATGTCTACAGCAGAAATTATGGGAATTACCACATCTATAGCTACATTAGGTATCTTAATTCAAACAATTTTAAACTAGTTTTAAATTGGCAAATAATATTGCTAATTAGAATATAACCATATGATACAAGAAAACATCAATACAGACCAAGACCAAGAAGATACTATAGATATCATTGCGCTTTTAAAAGAATTTTGGGGAGCCCGTAAAACCATTCTAAAAATAACAGTTGCATTTTTATTTTTAGGAGCATTTGTTGCCATTTTTTCAAAAAATGAATACACGGCAGCTACTACTTTTGTGCCTTCAGCCCAAGGAAGTTCTGCAGGTGGAGGTAGTTTGGGGAGCTTGGCTTCTTTAGCTGGTATTAATATTGGCGGAGGTATGAGCAGTGAAGAAATATCACCAGAACTATACCCACAAATTGTAGGTAGCATTCCGTTTCAGTTAGAGCTTTTAAACATGCCGCTAACCATAGAAGGGCAATTACAACCTGTCTCGTATAGATCTTATTATGAAAATATTTATAGCCCAGGTTTGCTGGCCAATATTAAAAGGTATACCATAGGCTTGCCAGGGGTTTTAATTTCATTGGTAAAATCTGCTCCAGACACAACGGAAGTTCCTGCAGATGCAAAGGAAAATCAAATTATTACCATTTCTGAGGAAGATAACGAACTTATTAAACTTTTAGAGAGTCAAATAAGTTTAGCTGTAAACGACAAGGAAGGCTTTATTTCTATTGCAGCAACTTTTCCAGAAGCCAAAGCAAGTGCAGAAATTACGCTAAAGGCGCGTCAATTGCTCCAAGCATACGCTTTGCAATTTAAGACGCAGAAATCTATGGAGCAATTAAAGTATATCAAAGAACGGTATGCTGAAAAGCAAAAAGAGTTCAATAAAATTAAAATAGCTTTGGCGCGTTTTCAAGATCAAAATACGGGTATTAATACCGCTTTAGGAAGAACAAAGTTGTTACAATTACAAGCCGAGTACGACCTTGTTTTTACAGTATATTCAGAATTGGCAAAACAGTTAGAAACACAACAGTTGCAAGTAAAAAAAGATACTCCTTTGTTTACTGTTTTAAAACCGGTAATCATTCCAAATGAGAAGTCAGCACCTAAAAGAGCGATTATTTTAGTAATGTATTTATTTTTAGGATTTGTATTAAGTCTGGGTATTGTTTTAGGAAAGAAGTATTGGAAAGGTTTTAAAAAAGAATGGACTTTAAAATAACTAAGATTTTAATATTTTTTATTGTGTTCGGTATCAAAGTAATAGACAGTAGTTATTGGTAGTGGGCCAATAATGGGCTGTGTTCTGTTTTATTTTTTTATATATTTGCAATTGTTAGTTATTCTTAGTACGTTTGTATTGGTTATTACAGACATGAACACCCTACTGTTTGAAGATGTATGAATTCGTCGCGAATACCTTTGTTGCTAGGGGTGTCGTGCATGTAAAAAAGAAAAAAGTATGGAGAATATTTATTATTGTGTGTTGCTATTTGTCACAATTTTCATTGTAACCTATTATTTAATTCCAAAAATAAGGTTCATTTCTTTAAAATTTAATCTTACGGATATTCCTGGTGTTCGTAGTTCCCATACCAATGCTACGCCTTCTTTCGGCGGCATCGCGTTTTACATCAGTTATATTATTGCGCTTTACAGTTTGCAATTCTTTTTTGAATCACAAGTTTCACTCACATTATTAGTTTCTATATCCATCTTATTTTTTATAGGTTTATTAGATGATATTTTAAATCTTTCGGCGAAAATTAAGTTTTTAGGACAATTTATAGGAGTCGCTTTACTCATGGTTCAGCCAGACTTTAGAATCCTTTCCATGCACGGTTTCATGGGAGTTTATGAGATTCCATTTGCTATTTCGGTAGCAGGGAGTATGTTTTTTTTATTAGGATTGATCAATGCATTTAATCTTTTAGACGGTATCGATGGTTTAACTGCTATTACAGGTATTATTGTAGCTTCTTTTTATAGCTATATGTTTTACCAATTAGGGTATTTTTATTATGTCTGCATAAGTATTACCACCATTGCGACACTTTTGGCTTTTCTTCGTTTTAATTTTTCAATAAAAAGAAAAATATTTATGGGAGATACAGGTAGTTTGTCTATTGGTTTGGTTTTAGGCTTGCTAACCTTGAAGCTAATGACAGCAGATAGTGTTTATACAGCGTTGCATTTCAATCCAAAGCAATTGCCATTGTTGTTGCTAGGGGTGTTGTTTATTCCGATATTAGATACGTGCAGAGTGATGTTGATTCGTTTTTTTAAGGGAGTTTCTATGTTTAGCCCAGATAGAAATCACATCCATCATATTATTGTAGATTTTGGATTGTCTCATAGAAAAGCCTCTTCCCTAATCGGATTTGTAAATTTTTGTGTGGCCCTTGGTATGTTTTTTGTAATTATTAATTTTAATATGGCACAGTCTACATTTCTGTTGATTGGTGTCTTTTTTGTGGGTATTTTATTGTTATTTTTAATGAATAAGAATAAAACAGCATTGCGATTAAAAATAAAATTAAAAGCTTCGATGTTGAGAATGTTTTTCTTTACTTGGTAATGTTTCTAATTACTGAAATTTCACTATCTTGAAAGAAATGAGAATGCGAAGTTCAAAAAAATGGTTTGTCTTATGTACAAAGCCTAGAAATGAGTTAAAGGTCACAGACCGTCTTAAGAGAATTGGAATAGAGGTATATACTCCTACTAAAATAGAAATTAGACAATGGTCCGATCGTAAGAAGAAAGTAACCACGCCTTTGTTGCCTTCTATGGTGTTGGTTCATGTATTAGAAAAAGAGGTAGATACAGTGTTTGAGGTTCCAGGAGTAATTCGTTTTTTATTTGAACAAGGCAAACGTGCATGTGTTGCAGATGAGGAAGTAGTGGCCATGCGAAGTTATTTAGAGGCTTCGTTGGTAAAGTCAGAAAAAGGTTTGGCCGTTGGAGATGTTGTAAAAGTACCCTTGTTAGAGCAACAGGCAACCCTGTTGTCTATCAAAGGAAAAAAGTGTTTGGCCCAGCTACAAAAATTAGGTGCCATTGTATCATTTCAATTGCAGTAAGCAATTGGAATTTTTTTATGTAATAAAAAGCATTACTGTGGTTAGTGCGGGCGAAGCCGTGGAAAAAATGAATGATTTTGTACAATAAAATAGGATATAAAAGAAAACAGACTACCGGTGGTAGTCGAGAAGAAAATAGAATAATTTTATATTTTTTTTCAACAAACAAACAAACAAACAAACAAAATTAATGGATATTAATAGTATAGCCAAAGAAGTTTTTGAAATTGAAGCGAAAGAAATCTCTAATTTGTCAAGTTTATTAACTTCAGATTTCGAAAGTTCTGTAAACATAATAATTGGAAGTAAAGGTAAGTTCATTATTTCCGGTATGGGTAAGTCTGGTATTGTTGGTAAAAAAATAGCGGCGACTTTAGCGAGTACAGGTACACCTAGTTTTTTCTTGCACCCAGGAGAGGCTTATCATGGTGATTTAGGCATGATTGAAAAAGAAGATGTTGTCTTGTTAATTTCTAATTCTGGAGAAACAGATGAAGTGTTAAAATTAATTCCTTTTTTGAAAAGTCAAAACAATAATACAATTTCGATGACTGGAAACCCGAATTCTACTTTGGCTAAAAATACTCATTGTCATTTAAATGTTTCTGTCCAAATAGAAGCTTGTCCTCTTCAATTAGCACCAACTTCATCTACTACAGCAACTATGGTTATGGGAGATGCTTTAGCAGTTGCTTTAATGAAAGTTAGAGGATTTAAAGATGTGAATTTTGCAAAATTTCATCCAGGAGGAAGTCTAGGTAGAAGATTATTACAAACAGTAGAAAATGTAATGAAGAAAGACAATTTACCTATTGTTTTACCATCTGCTTCTATAAAAGAAATTATACATGTAATTACTGATGGTAAATGTGGTTTAGTTGCAGTAGAAGATCAAAATAAAAAAATAATAGGTGTTATCTCTGACGGGGATATTAGAAGAGCAATGGAAACAAACCAAGCAGGTTTTTTTAATCTTATTGCAGTAAATTTAATGTCTAAGAATCCTAAAACAGCAGCACTAGACACTAGTTTAGTTAATGCAAATAAAGTAATGAATCAAGAAAAAATTAGTTCCCTTTTAGTTGTTGACCATGACCAGATTTTAATTGGGATTGTTCAATTATTCGATTTAGGTATTTAAACTGTTATGAAAAGAGTTATCGTCATCCCAGCAAGATTAAATTCTAGTAGATTGCCAAATAAAGTGCTTTTAGATTTAAAAGGAAAAACAGTTTTGCAAAGAGTTTTCGAACAGTGTTTGAAAGTTAGAAATGTGAAAATTTATATTGCAACAGACAGCGAATTGATTAGACAGAAAAGCTTAGTATTTACTCAAAATGTTATCATGACGAGATCTACCCATGAATCAGGAACAGAAAGAGTTGTAGAAGCTGTATCAAGTATAGATTGCAATATTGTGGTGAATGTGCAAGGAGATGAACCTTTTATAAATCCAATACTAATTGAAAACTTATTTGATTCTTTAGAAAATGAAACTGTTTTGATGGCTAGTGTTATGGAAAGAATTACAGAAAAAGAAGAGTTAATAAATTCAAATTCTGTAAAAGTTATTACAGATGACAACCAAGATGCACTTTATTTTTCGAGATCAGTTATACCTTTTATTAGAGACGGTATAGACACTATTTTAGATGAAAACGGAAAAATTTCTAGTGATTATAATTTTTATAGACATGTTGGTATTTATGGCTACAAAAGATCATTTTTAACAGCCTATTCAAAAATGAATGAAAGTACTCTTGAAAAATTAGAGAAATTAGAACAGTTACGTGTTCTAGAAAATGGGGTAAAAATTAAAATGATAAAAACAAACTATAAATCTTTAGGTATAGATACAATTGAGGACTATAATAAAGCGCTAAACTTAATAAATGATGGTTTTTAATAATACGGAAACAAAAGAAAAAGCGCTAAAAATTAAAGCCTTTTTATTAGATGTAGATGGGGTATTAACAGATGGTAGTATTATTTATGATAATAATCAATTAGAATATAAAAAATTTAATGTCAAAGACGGTCAAATTGTTTCTCATTTAAGAAAAATAGGTTTTGTAATTGGTGTAATTACAGGTAGAAACTCTAAAGTTGTTAAAGATAGATGCGAAGAATTAAAATTTGACTTTCATAGGCATGGCATTAAAAATAAACAGATTGAATATAACGTATTCAAAGAAACTTATAACATTGAAGATGAGAATATTGTTTACATTGGAGATGACATTATAGATTTAACCATTTTAACAAAATGTGGTCTAAGCGCTACCCCTAACGATGCAAGATATTATATAAAAGAAAATGTAGACATAGTGACAGCATCAAAAGGTGGCGAAGGAGTTTTTAGAGATATAGCTGATTATGTTTTAGAATCTCAAAACCTTTTAGGTGGAATTATTGAAGAATTAAAAAAATAAAAAAATACTTAATTAGAAAAAGATAATATTATGAATACTATTTTAAAAGGAATACCCAATATTAAAAATTTAGACGCAGACAATTTCTTCTTACTAGCAGGTCCTTGTGCTATAGAAGGGGAAGAAATGGCATTACGTATTGCGGAAAAAGCAGTATCAATAACAGATAAATTAAAAATACCATATATATTTAAAGGGAGTTTTAAAAAAGCAAATAGAAGTAGAATTGACAGTTTTACAGGAATAGGAGATGAAAAAGCGTTGAAAATTTTACGTAAAGTTTCTGAGACCTTTAATATACCAACCGTAACAGATATTCATGATGTTTCTGATGCTGAAAGAGCTGCGCAATATGTTGATGTTTTACAAATCCCCGCTTTTTTAGTACGCCAAACAGATTTATTAGTTGCAGCGGCAAAAACAGATAAAGTTGTTAATTTGAAAAAAGGGCAATTTATGAGTCCAGGAGCAATGAAGCATGCGGTACAAAAAATAAAAGATGCGGGTTCTGGTAAAGCGTGGATAACAGACAGAGGAACTATGTTTGGGTATCAAGATATGATTGTTGATTTTAGAGGGATACCTGAAATGAGAGCATTTGCCCCAACAATTTTAGATGTTACACATTCTTTACAACAACCAAATCAAACTGCTGGAGTAACAGGAGGAAGACCAGAAATGATTGAAACGATTGCGAGAGCAGGAATCGTAAATAATGTAGATGGTTTATTTATTGAAACTCATTTTGATCCTTCTAATGCAAAGTCTGATGGGGCAAATATGCTACATTTAGATAACTTAGAAAACCTTTTAACAAATCTAGTTGCAATTAGACGAACTATTAATTTTTTATAACCAAAAAGCAATAATTTTATATAAAGAAAAAGATATGCTAATTATCATATTCTGTTTTTATGAGTTTTAAACTAAATGATTTAGTTCAGATTATTAAGTCTA
>Ga0308025_1000329_pt1 | contig 25718 bp, 24 predicted proteins | sample Neamet422_FD_201298 | JGI IMG/M metagenome (GOLD analysis project Ga0308025, IMG submission 201298) | Marine microbial communities from water near the shore, Antarctic Ocean - #422 | ecosystem: Environmental > Aquatic > Marine > Unclassified | place: Southern Ocean | collected 2014-10-03
TGATGAAACGCTCTTTCCTGAGACGCCTTACTTGTTCCACGTGGAACAAGGAAAAATTAAGCGAATCCCATCATAATCCTATAAAATTCTTTTAAATCAATAGGTTAAATACTAATATAGAATATATTTACTTGTTTTTTTATTTTTCTTATGTATTTTTCAGAGAAATTTGATGCAAGATTTTTATTATAGATTTTTTTTATATTTTATCCCTTCTACCAACGTTTCTTTCAACAAATATACTGCAAATTTTAACCAAAAATCACCGAAAAATGTTATACTAATAACACTAATTTCAAGGGCATATTTATGGCTGCAGAAGAAGACTATAACAGTAGTAATATCAAGGTCTTAAAGGGTCTTGATGCGGTAAAAAAACGTCCTGGTATGTATATTGGTGATACTGATGATGGAACTGGGTTACACCATATGGTGTTTGAGGTCCTAGATAACTCAATTGACGAGGCTCTTGCTGGTCATTGTGATTTAATTTCTGTCATTATTCATACTGATGAATCTGTCACTGTTACTGATGATGGCAGAGGTGTGCCTGTAGATATTCACCCAGAAGAAGGAATCTCTGCTGCGGAAGTTATTATGACCGTACTTCATGCTGGGGGTAAATTTGATGATAATTCATATAAAGTATCGGGAGGCCTCCACGGAGTCGGCGTATCCGTTGTTAATGCCCTTTCAGAACATCTTGTTTTAACCATTAACCGTGATAATAAGGTGTACCAGCAAGAATACAAAGAGGGCGCTCCTCTGGCCCCTATTAAGGCGATAGGTAAGTCAAAAGAAACCGGTACTTCGTTGAGATTTAAACCCAGCGAAAAAACTTTCAATAATATTGAGTTTAAGTATGAAATATTAGAAAAAAGGTTAAGGGAGCTGTCTTTTTTAAATTCTGGAGTAAAGATAGAATTAACTGATGAGCGAGATGACAAGCACGATATTTTCCAGTACGAGGGCGGAATAAATGCATTCGTAACACATTTGAATAGAAACAAAACAGCAGTTCACAAAGAAATTTTTAGTTTTACTAATACAAAAGACGATGTTGTTGTAGAGGCAGCTCTTCAATGGAATGATGGGTACCAGGAAAATGTTTTTTGTTATACAAATAATATTCCACAGCGAGATGGCGGTACCCATCTTGCTGGTTTTAGGGGTGCGCTGACCAGAACTTTGAATAATTATATTGAAAAAGAAATGTCAGGTAGTAAAGATAAATTTACTCCTAGTGGTGATGATGCCAGAGAAGGGCTAACAGCAGTTTTGTCAGTTAAAGTTCCAGATCCAAAATTTTCATCACAAACAAAAGATAAATTAGTTTCATCTGAAATTAAGGGAATTGTGGAATCTTCAATGGCCGCAAAGCTGTCTGAATTTCTTATGGAGCACCCTCAAGAAGCTAAAATAATCGTTGGTAAAATAGTTGATGCTGCTCGTGCACGTGATGCTGCTCGTAAAGCTCGAGAAATGACCCGCAGAAAAGGCGCGCTAGATATTGCTGGATTACCTGGAAAGCTTGCAGATTGCCAAGAAAAAGACCCAGCGCTATCAGAGATTTTTCTCGTCGAAGGAGATTCGGCGGGCGGATCTGCCAAACAGGGTAGAGACCGTAAAACACAAGCTATTCTCCCCTTGAAGGGCAAGATACTAAATGTAGAGAAAGCGCGGTTCGATAAAATGTTATCTTCAGTTGAAGTCGGAACATTAATTACAGCACTGGGTTGTGGCATAGGTAAAGAAGATTTTGACCCTGAGAAACTTCGTTATCATAGAATAATAATTATGACTGATGCTGACGTAGATGGCTCACACATTCGAACATTATTATTAACATTTTTCTATCGTCAAATGGAAGAATTGATTAAAAGAGGGCATATCTATATTGCACAGCCGCCCTTATATAAAGTAAAAAAAGGCAAACAAGAAATATATGTTAAAGATGATGCTGAGCTTAATAGGTATCTACTTCAGTTAGCTCTAGAAAATGCTAAATTACATGTCTCTAAAACAGCGCCCGCATTATCTGATATCGCGTTCGAGGAGTTAGCTAATGAATATGTTCGCTCTGAAGAGATTATGCAGAAGCTGTCAAAAAAATATGATGCAGAAGTTATGCAAGCAATATGCAATGTAAGACAAATTAATACTAAGGATATCCAGGACGATAAAAAATTAGCAAATTACATAAAGGAAGTTGCAAAAGAATTAGATAATATTCTAAGCAAAAAGAGTAATGAGGAAAATAAAGGTGAATCTTTAGTTATCGCTTTTGAAAGCAACGAATCAGAGAGCAAAACCCTAAGAATTATGATTAAAAAATCAAAACATGGTGTAGTTTCATTGCGATATATACCACGTTCATTTTTTGGAACTAATGATTATAAATCGATTATCAGCGTAAGCATGAAAACTAAAGACCTATTAAGTAAAGGCGCTTTTTTATTAAAAGGCGAAAAGAAACAAGAAATCGACTCTTTTGCAGAATCAATTAATTGGTTATTAACAGAGGCGAAAAAAGGACAATATATTCAAAGATATAAAGGTCTAGGTGAGATGAACCCTGATCAGCTTTGGGAAACTACTGTGAACCCAGAAACTCGAAGATTATTACAAGTTAATGTCGGTGATGCATTTAAGGCTAATGAAATCTTTGAGACTCTGATGGGAGACGTAGTTGCGCCACGGCGAGAATTTATTGAGAAGAATGCGCTGACAACGGTGAATTTAGATGTTTAAAAATGATGCTTGCTAATCGTTTTCATTTTTGAATCAATCCACTCTTTAGCCGCTAAATTAATTTCTCTAACTTCCTTATCCCTGGTATCAATTGGTTTACCAATGCAAAAACGAATCGTCCCAGGTTTTTTTATTATTTTATGGCTTTCCCAAAAATCTTCAGCATTGTGAGCGACTGGAATAATTTGAACATTTGATTCTTTAGCTAATACTGAACCACTAATACCAAATTTTTTTGTTTCTCCGGGCTTCATTCTTGTGCCTTCTGGAAAAATTGTAATCCATATTCCTTTTTTTATTCTTTTATTCCCTTCTTCAATCACTTGAGTTACGGCAGTACGACCTGATTTACGATTAATAGGTATTGCATTTAGTAGGTGTAGTGCCCACCCAAATATTGGAATCCATTGCAGCTCCTTTTTTACAACCCATGTTTGTTCTGGAAAAACTACCAGTTGTGCATAGGCTTCAAATATACTCGAATGTTTAATCATTATAACGCTAGGTAGAAGAGGAATATTTTCTACTCCTTCCACTTGGAGTTTTATATTACATACTTTCTCTCCTACCCATAACATGCTCTGGCCCCAGTTTCGTGCAATGGAAAATTTTATTGAATAAGGCAGAGGAAAAGACAAGACGACTAACGTACTGGCACATAAAACAGAAATATAAAGATAAATTTGAAAGATAAGGGAGCGAAATAAAATCATTAGTTAAATGAGCTTTTTAATTATCATCATTACCCATTATTTATATATTTAGTAACGTAGCTAGGAATTTCGTCTAGATGCATTCTTTGTTGTACCATAGTATCTCTATCTCTTACTGTGGCTGTATTATCTTCAAGTGATTCAAAGTCAATTGTTATACAAAGAGGGGTTCCTATTTCATCATGCCGTCGATAGCTTTTACCAATATTTCCTGAATTTTCTACAACTATCCTTCCTAGCTGTTGTTTCTGCAATATTGACTTTAGTGAGGTGGCGGCTTTAACCAGGTCTTTATTATTTCTTTTTAACGGTATTACCGCAGCTTTGATGGGAGCTAGATGGGGCTTGAAGGAAAGGACTGTTCTTTCTTTGCCGTTCTCTAGTATTTCTATTTTATAAGCTTCATTTAATATAGCTAAGACACCTCTATCGACCCCAGCAGATGGCTCAATAACATAGGGAATTTTCCATTCCTTTGTATCGATGTTTTGAACAGCTAATTTACTATTAGAATGAATATTCTTTGAAACATTAGCTGAAATATTAAGGTCCGCCTGGCCTTTTGTATGGGAGCCTAAATCAAAATCCGTGCGATTTGCTATACCCTCTAATTCTTCCAGTCCATGTGGAAATTTATACATAATATCTATAGTTGCTTTAGAGTAATGAGCAAGATCACTTGGAGAGACATTAAGTATTTCTAAATTATTTGCATTTATCCCTTGGTCTAACCACCAAGCCATCCTTAAATCGGTCCAAATTTTATGCCAACTCTCATCTGTACCTTCCTCGACAAAAAATTCGAGCTCCATTTGTTCAAATTCTCTGACTCTAAATATAAAATTTCTTGGGGTTATTTCGTTTCTAAAGGCTTTTCCGATTTGTGCTATACCAAAAGGCAGATGATGTGGTGTTGAATCTAATACATTCTTAAAATTAATAAAAATTTGCTGAGCTGTTTCTGGCCTTAGATAGGCAAATGAACTTCCGTCATCCACAGGGCCAACACTAGTTTTAAACATTAAGTTGAAAGGTCTTGGCTCTGTTAAATTTTCAGATTTACACGATAGGCATTTTCCTTCTTTAAGGTGATCTGCTCGCCATCTTGAATTACAGTCCCTGCAATCGACCATAGGATCAGCAAATGTTTCTTCATGCCCTGATTGTTTGAGCACCATTGGATTAGTAAGAATTGATGCGTCTAGTCCCTCTATATCATCTCTCTCATAAACCATGGAGCTCCACCAAGCTTTTTTTAGATTATTTTTAAGCTCGACACCTAAGGGACCGTAATCATAGAGGCCTTGAAGACCGCCATAGATATCATTAGATTGAAAAATAAAGCCTCGTCGTTTACAAAGAGCAACCAGCTCTTCCATTGTTTTTGCAGTCATATTTAATTGGTGTATCTTAAGTTAGTTGATATTTATGTTAATTTTTAGATGTATTTTCACAACAGTATACCTTGCATTGCATACCTAGTGGAGGAATGCGTGAATAGATAGTTATGAATATTAGTTTCAGATGAAATTTATAATTTTTTTCTTACTTTAATATATAAAAATAATATTTTTTGAATTATCATAGAGATTAAAATAATTTTATTACATATTTTTCTTCAATAAATATACAAAATAACAGTTTTTAATAGAGTTAATGGTATCTTTTTTGAAGTTAATTTTTCAAAACAAGAGCATATAAATACGGAGTAACCATGATGACCGCCGCTGATGTAATTGCATTAATCAAAGAAAAAGAGATTAAATTTATTGATTTTCGTTTTACGGACACAAGGGGAAAGGAGCATCATGTTACTGTTCCTTCTCATACCGTTAAGGATCAATTATTTGAAGACGGTAAAATGTTTGATGGTTCTTCTGTTGGTGGTTGGAAGGGTATTAATGATTCAGATATGATTCTCTTGCCTGATCCTGCCTCTGCGGTAGTCGATTTATTTGCCGAAGATGAAACATTAAATTTAAGATGTGATGTGATAGAACCTTCCACAATGCAAGGGTATGATCGTTGTCCTAGGTCTCTAGCTCAACGAGCCGAGGCTTATCTTAAATCTTCTGGTCTTGGAGATGATGTCTATTTTGGCCCCGAAAATGAATTTTTTGTTTTTGACGATGTGCGCTGGGACGACAGTATGAAAGGTGCTTTCTATGCAATTGACTCCTCAGAAGCGGCCTGGAATTCTGGAACAGAATACGAAGACGGCAACACAGGGCATAGACCGACTGTTAAAGGCGGCTATTTCCCAGTACCCCCCGTAGATTCATTACATGATATACGATCTGCCATGTGTATCGCCTTAGATGAAATGGGTGTAGAGACTGAAGTGCATCATCATGAAGTAGGCACCGCTGGACAATGTGAAATAGGTGCTAAGTTTAATACTCTGACTAGAAAAGCAGATGAAGTACAAATATTAAAATATGTTATTCATAACGTCGCACATAGTTATGGTAAGACCGCTACATTCATGCCAAAACCCATAGTGAACGATAATGGGAGCGGCATGCATGTACATATGTCTATTTTTAAAGATGGTAATAATCTCTTTACTGGAGATGGTTATGGTGGGCTTTCGGAAGCTGCACTTTATTATATTGGTGGTATTATCAAGCATGCCAAAGCAATTAACGCTTTTTGTAATCCGGCCACCAATAGTTATAAAAGGTTAGTTCCTGGGTTTGAAGCACCGACTATCCTGGCTTATTCTGCTCGTAATCGTTCTGCTTCTATCAGAATACCCCATGAAGCAAACGCAAAAGCCAGAAGAATTGAGGTTAGATTCCCTGACTCAATGGCCAATCCATATCTTTCTTTTGCTGCGCTCATGATGGCAGGTCTTGATGGCATAAAAAATAAAATTCATCCGGGTGATGCTATGGATAAAGATTTATATGATTTGCCTCCAGAAGAAGAGAAGGAATTAAATTTAGTTGCATTGTCTCTAGATGAAGCATTAGCAGCTTTGGATGTAGATAGGGAATTTTTAAAAGCAGGTGATGTGTTTAGCGATGAGTTGATTGATGCCTATATTTCATTAATGACGGAAAATGTCACAAGGCTCAGAATGACGCCACATCCTGTAGAATTTGATATGTATTATAGTTTGTAAAATAATCATTAGGTTAAGAAATTACTAGTCCAATAAGACTAGTAATTGACTAATTACAATTGTTTAAAGTTTTACCTATAGGCTGAAGTAAAATATCTCAATCTAGAATATCATTTATTATTTTTGGACCTTTAATTATAAAGCCAGTATAGAGCTGGACTAGGTCAGCGCCCGCATTTAATTTTAATTTATAATCTGAGCGGGATAAAATCCCGCCAACACCAATTATGGGAATGTTTGGAGAGATTGTTCTTATGTGGCTCACCACATTGGTTGATTTTCTAAATAGGGGCTCACCTGATAGCCCCCCCTCAATAGCATGCATTTCTCTATTCTTTAATATCTTTTTATCTATAGTGGTATTTGTGGCTATTAATCCACTAAAAGAAGAATTATTAATTTTATCAACTATGTCTTTAATAGTAGCTTGTGTTTCATCGGGAGATATTTTTAAAAATACAGGATTTGTATAATTTAGAACTTTAATTTCTTTGTCTATTTTGTCGATTAATGCAGAAACATTGTTTGAATTTTGAAGGTTTCTGAGTCCCGGAGTGTTCGGAGAAGAGATATTGACGGTAATATAATCTGCATATTTGTGTATTTTTTTAAAACAGATTATATAGTCATTTAGTCGTTGTTGGTCTTTAGAGTTTTTGTTTGCACCTATGTTTACGCCAATAATTCCATCGTAAGATCTTTTTTTAAGATTATTTAATAGATAATCTATGCCTTTATTATTAAAGCCAAGTCTATTTATGATGGCGTTTTGATTAAAAATTCTAAAAATTCTTGGTTTTTTGTTTCCATTTTGAGGTAAAGGGGTTACCGTTCCTATTTCAAGGAAACCAAATCCAAGAGCGCCAAGACAATCAATATAGTCTCCGTTTTTATCCAGGCCTGCAGCTGTTCCAAGTTTATTTTTGAATGTAAGATTTAAAAAAGTGAATTTATTGGTTTTAGGTTTGTTATGAAAAAAACTTAGAATCGATAATTTATGAATATACTTAAGAGAAATTAAAGCTAAAGAATGAGCAAATTCAGGAGGAAAAAGCTTGAAGATTTTTATAAAGACCTTCAAAACTAAATCCTACAATTGAGATTAAAAAAAATATTTTTATAAAAATTTGAAGTAGGTCTTTTTTGCACGACATTTTTCCTAAGAAAGATTAAAGTTGATTATAAAGAATAATATATTTTACAGCGAATAAATAATTACAGAGATTTTTATGTTTAACTTAATTTTATTTGAACCTGAAATCCCACCTAATACTGGGAATATAATCCGATTATGTGCAAATACAGGCGCTAAACTTCATCTCATAGAGCCACTTGGGTTTGATTTAGATGAAAAGAAATTACGTCGTGCCGCACTAGATTACAAAGAGTTTGTTAATATCACGACACACCAATCTTTGGTCGAATGCTGTAATTTTTTGAACATGCCTCGATTATTTGCATTCAGCACGAAGGGAAAGATTAGCTATGATGTGCCAAGTTATGCAAAAAATGATGCATTTTTATTTGGCCCAGAAACTCGGGGTCTCCCAAACAATATATTAAGCTCAACAATAGTTAAGGAGACATTAAAAATTCCAATGCGACCTGGTAACAGAAGTTTAAATTTATCTAATGCGGCGGCTATTGTGGTTTATGAAGGATGGCGGCAACTAAATTATTTTGGCGCTTAGCTCATTCAGCTTGAAGAGCTCTAGACATTAATTCTTCAACCGCGAGACTTGGCTTGAGGTTATCAAATACAATTCGGTATATTGTCTTGCAAATGGGCATTTCTATATTCATTTTTTTTGAAAGATTAAATACGGCAGCCGTTGCATCAATTCCTTCGACAACTTGATCAATATCATTTCTTGCTTTTGATATAGAATTCCCAGCAGCAATAGAAAGACCAAAACGCCTATTACGAGAAAGATTGCTTGTACAAGTTAATACTAAATCGCCCATCCCTGATAAACCTAGAAAAGTGTTTTTATTGGCACCCAGTGATACCCCGAGTCTTTGCATTTCAACTAACCCACGATTAATTAATGCAATACGCGCATTATCCCCATAATTCAAACCATCTGATATGCCAGCACCGATAGCAAGAATATTTTTGATTGCTCCACCAATCTCAACACCAGTAATATCATTAGAGGTATAGGCTCGAAAGTTAATATCAGACAGGCTTGACGCAATATGTTTACTAAATTTTATATTATTTGAAGCAACGGTAACTGCCGTGGGTTTCTTTTGTGCAACCTCTACTGCAAAAGAAGGTCCTGATATTACGGCCATATTTTGATTCTGGCCAAAAATTTCTTCACAAATATTATGAGGTAAAAAACCTGTATCAATCTCTAATCCTTTAGTTGCCCAGCAGATATCAAATTGCCTATTGAGCGTCTTAAGGTCTAGCAAGATATTTCTAAAGCCTTTACTTGGCGTGACTATTAGTATCTCTTTAGAATTTTTTGTAGCTTCTTTAAGATTGTCAATAAATTGAATATTTTTTGGTAACTGAATGCCCGGCAAATATTGTCTATTTTCACGAAATTTGTTTATTTCTTTGATAATGCTTGGGTTTCTACCCCAAACGTTCACTATGCGTTTATTTTTTGATAGTTGTAATGCTAATGCAGTACCCCACGATCCAGAGCCAATAATTGTGATTGACTTTTGTTCATTCGATTGATCAAAAATATTCAGTGAGTTGTCTCCGGGGCATTTTTATCTTTTGCATCAGTCGCTGGAGAAGAGGCTCTTTTTTTTGATTCGTTATAAAGAGCATCAAAGTTTATTGGTTGTAAAAGAAACTCTGGAAAACCGCCTTTTGTTATAATATTTGCGATTGATTCACGAGCATAAGGAAAAAGAGTATTTGGGCAAAAAATCCCGATAATTGTTTCAAGTTCTTCTTCTTCGTAGCCGCTTATTTGAAACAAACCAGCTTGTTTTAATTCAACCAAAAAAATGACATTATCTTCGTCTTTTGCTTCAACAGTAATAGTCAAAACGACTTCATGAGTATCATCTTCGAAAGGAACATGACTGCTGCTTAAATTGAGGTCTGTTTTGGGATTCCATTCTCCACCTTTAAATACATTTGGTGTATTAGGGGATTCGAACGACGCATCTTTTATATAAAGTTTTTGAATAATAATTTGTTTTGAAGGGGCTTCTGCTTCTGACATATTAGGTTCCTTAAATTTTTTTAATATTATTTATTTTAACAGCTTATCAAGTTCGCCGTTATTATTGAGTAGAGACAAATCATCAAAACCACCAATTGCTTTATTATTTACAAAAATCTGAGGCACGGTATGCTTACCGCTTAATTTTTCCATTTCTTTCCATGTGTCGTTATTTTTGCTTGTTGGTATTTCTGTGTAGTCTATTTTTTTTCCATCTAATAATTTTTTTGCAGCATCACAAAATGAGCAATACCAAGCGGTATAGATTGTCACTTTGTTGTTGTTTTGCATACTATTTTTTATTTTTGGTAATTAATGGCATATTAGCTTCAGTCCAACCTACGATGCCTCCACTGATACCATAGATATTTTCTTGGCCTGAGGCTCTAAATGAATTTACAACTTTGCTGGACGCTTGGCCGCTGTCACATATAATTATTGTTGAGTGGTTTTTCGTTTTCTTTAATTTTTCTTGATTTCCATTTAGCTTATCTAAGGACATGTTCTTCGAGTTCACGATATGCCCAGCTTTAAAAGCTTCCGGTGACCTTATGTCTATAACATTTGCACCAGAATTCATTAAATTCACTGCTTTAAATGGATCAATATTAGCAATATTTTGCTGTTTTACCTTGAGCTCATTAAAAATTAATAAAAGTAAGCTCAGTATTAAACCAAAACTTAATATGAGGTGATCACTAATAAATTCGTAGATATTCATTTTTATAATATTTTATGTTTATTTATGACATCATTGTCTTAGGGAGTCGAGTATACAGCTCTTTTAATCGAAAAGTGATTGAAATCTTTTAATTAAGATTTGTTTTTGTTAAAAATTACAATAGAAAGTTAATTGAATATGACTATAAGAGAGCGAGGCGTATTAGCTATCATTGTGGGTATAATTTTAAGCTTAATTTTAAGCTTAAGTAATACTTATCTAGCTTCACATTATATTGATCTTAAAAGGTATAAAGCTCCATCATTATTTAATGAAATCATCAAGCAGATTCAATCTGAATATATTGATGAGGTTGAGTATGATATTTTGGTTAAGAGTGCTGTTACTGGAGTTTTATCTGATTTAGATGAATATTCTGAGATTTTAAGCAATGATGATTACCGTCAGATTCGTATTTCGGCGAATGGTGTCTATTCAGGGGTCGGACTTAAAATTTATCAGGATTCAGGTCATATTAAGATTGCTGATGTAATAAATAACACCGCCGCATTTTATGCCGGGATTGAGCCTGATGATGAGATCATTGAAATTGATAATGAGCAATTAAAGGACAGTAAATTAAATATCATATCGCAAAAACTTGACGGTAAGCTTGGATCCGAAGTTACTCTTTTAATTAAAAAATTAATAACCAATGAAATAATACATATTAAATTGATTCGTGAAAAAATATACATACCAAGCGTGTTTTCAAAAATGCTAACTTCGAACCACTGTTATATAAAGCTCGATAAATTTAATAATCAAACACAGAAAGAAGTAAATAATACAATAAATAATGATTGTCTCTCTAACAACGTTACAAATATCCCTATTAAAGGATTAATTATTGATATTCGTAATAATCTTGGGGGGACATTAGAGAGCGCTGTAAATGTATCAGATCTTTTTTTAAATGAGGGTATTATTGTGACTGCAAAAGGTCGTGATAATGTTCTAATGTTCGTTCGTGAAGCTAGTAAAGACAGGATCTTGGCAGACTTACCTATTGCAATTATTGTCAATAAATATTCTGCTTCCGCAGCAGAAATTTTTGCTGGAGCCATGCAAGATAATAAGCGCGCCATTATTGTCGGTACTGCAACATATGGTAAAGGATCAATACAGTCAGTCATTCCTTTGTCTGATGGCGGTGCAATAAAGCTGACGACTGCTCGTTATTTTAGACCCTCGGGAAAACCAATTAGTGAGCTAGGTATTAGGCCGGACATATTAGTCAAGAGCAGCATGCATGAAGATTCTTTGTTTCGTGATATTAAAGGTAATGTCGCTGATGATATACAGTTATCCGAGGCAATTAATATATTAAATCGTCGTATAAAATATTATCATTAATTTTATGAACATTTATGAAGAAAGAGTGTTGCCTTATTTAGTTAATTTAGTTTGTTCTTCTAAACCGGCCAGTAAACAAAGACAGAAAATTGTACCTTATGCGGAAGGTGAGGTGCTTGAAATAGGGTCAGGCACGGGGTTAAATTTTCCTTTTTATGACATACAAAAAGTAAAAAAACTCTACGCGTTAGAGCCTTCTGAAGGAATGCAAGTTTTAGCAAAAAAAGCACCTAGAAATTCTAAATTAAATATTGAATTTATTACAATGCCATGTGAAGAGCTTTCGTTTGATGAGGCAAGTATAGATACTATAGTAATTACATATGCTCTTTGTACTATTCCAAATGTTGAGTTAGCGTTACAACAGTTATTTAAAGTTTTAAAGCCTAAGGGTAAATTATTATTCTCTGAGCATGGCAGTGCACCAGATGAGTCTATAAAATTTTTACAAAATATAGTAAATCCCCTCTGGCGAAAACTATCAGGCGGGTGTAATTTAAATCGTAATATACCTCTTTTATTAAAAGATGCGGGCTTTATATTGAAACAAGATGAAAGAATGTATATTCCGGGATATCGATTGTTTACATATAACTATTGGGGCACAGCGGTTAAGAGTTAAGTCATGTTTAAACATACAATTATATTACTTCTGGCAATATTTTCATTAAGCGCAGTCGCACAAAATGAAAATATCACTAGTGAGCTAAAATGTAAAAATAACTTTCAGCCAGTCTGCGGAATTGATGGCAATACATTTGTAAACGCATGTTTTGCTGATGTGGCAGGCATAGAGATTGATTACAATACTGTATGCAAAGACCCTTCATTGTTATGCCCTAAAGAATATGAGCCAGTCTGTGGTGCCGATAAAGTAACTTATGATAATGCTTGTTTAGCGGTCTCAGCGGGTGTTGAGATAATCGAGCCAATAGCATGCATTGGCCATAATGCATACCAGAATAAATATGCGCCAGTTTGTGGAATGAATGGGCAAACCTACAGAAATCGTCGTGAGGCAGAAACCGATAATATGTTAGTACAGAGTATGGGTGCTTGTAATATTAAAGCATGCCTTGAAATTATTGCTCCTGTTTGTGCTAATAATATTACCTATAATAATGCATGTCTGGCTGAAGCTGCAAAGCACAAAATTTTTACACAAGGGGCATGTAATATCCGTTCTTGTACTGGAATATATGCGCCAGTTTGCTCTAAGACAAATAAGACATTTCTAAATGCGTGTGTAGCTGAAAGGGGTGGAGAAAGTATTCTTCATGCAGGCTTATGTGAGGCGCAAGGTCAAAATTGTTCAAACGAATATGCTCCTGTTTGTGGCATTGATAGAAAAACATACGATAACCATTGTTTTCTCGATAACGCGAAAACAAAACTGGCTTATGCAGGTATTTGTTTAGGGCAATCCAATTAATATTATTCAACATCACCCATAAGCTTTTGAAGTGGCTTGCTTGCAATTAGCAGGATGATTCCAGCGCCAGAGCAAGTAAGTACAATATTAAGATATTGGTCGGGAAAGCTCGAAATATCATTGGCATTAAATTCACCCGCAATGCGTCCTGCAATAAGGTTTCCTAAAGCTGAAGCAACAAACCAGACACCCATCATTTGACCGACAAAGCGCTTAGGCGCGAGCTTAGTTGTAACAGAGAGCCCCACTGGGGACAACGCTAATTCACCGAACGTATGAAAAAGATAAGTCAATAGTAACCAAGTGGGCATAGCTTGACTGCCACTGGCGACAATGGAGGAGGCAATAACCATCATAAAAAATCCTAATGCCAGAAATAACAAGCCAATAGCAAATTTTGTAGGCGTAGATGGATTGAGATTTCTTTTAGCTAGCCAAATCCACAAATATGCAAACATGGGGGCAAAAATAATTATAAAAATAGAATTAATTGATTGAAACCAGGAAGAATAGAGGGTTAACCAACCAAACTCGAGCTTAGTATATCGATTTGCAAATAGATTCAAAGATGATCCTGCTTGCTCAAAGCCGGCCCAAAACATTGAGGCCCCGAGAAAAAGGGCTATTATTACCCATACTTGACTACGTTCTTGTAGGTTTAGTTTTCCAAAAAGAAGCACATAAGCGAAAAAAATAAATGCAGAAAGTAAAATTATATAAGTAGTTATTTCTGAGATTTTTAAAAAATCGACATTTTGTATATCAAGTTTAGAAAACCAGAATAATCCGAACATAATAATAATGCAGATTAAAATTAAAGACTGTTTTTGTCTTCTATTGAAGTTAATATTTTTTCTGCCTACTTGCCCAAGATATTGTCTGGTTTTCCAGAATTGAATTATACCAAATAGCATACCGATTCCAGCAACAGCAAATCCATAATGCCATCCAAAATTATCACTTTGAGCTAAAGCACCGCAAATTATTGGACCTAACATACCGCCAATATTTATTCCCATATAGAAGATCGAAAAACCAGCATCTCTTCTGTGATCACCGCGCAAATAAAGCGCGCCAAGAATTGCACTAATGTTCGGTTTTAATAGTCCAGTACCTAACACGACTAAAAGTAAGCCCAAAAAAAATGTATTTATTGAGGGGATGGCAAGTACAAAATGCCCACACATGATAATTATGCTACCCACTAAAATTGCTGACTGAGCCCCAATTATTCGGTCAGCTATCCACCCTCCTGGTAATGCAACCAGATAAACTAGTGCTGTATAGATACCATAAATTGCTGTTGCATCTGCATCGGTAAGGCCCATACCCCCATTAATGACCTGATCTGTCATAAATAGTACTAGTAGAGCCCTCATTCCATAATAGCTCATCCTTTCCCACATTTCGGTAAAAAAGAGGGTCATAAGTCCCTTTGGATGCCCGAACACTTCGTCACTCATGATTATTAACTTGCCCAGATAATGATCGGGTTACCAATAATTTTATTCATCATCAGTTTTTTTAATGACAAACACCTTAGACATAATGATCCCTAATTCATACAAGAGATAAACAGGAACAGCTAGCAAGGTTTGGCTAATAATATCGGGTGGAGTTAAAAACATTCCGGCAACAAAAGCCATTAGAAAAACATAAGGCCTAGCCTTACCTAGTTTTTTTGTATCAGTAAGACCGGCCCAAACGACTAATACTGTAGCAACAGGAACCTCAAAAGCTATGCCGAATGCAAAAACAATTGTGGTTATGAAATCTAAGAATTGAGCAATGTCGGTTTGTACTTCTACCCCTTCTGGAGCGACTGAGGTAAAAAAACCGAACATCAAGGGAAAGACAACAAAATAAGCAAAAGCGATTCCAGAATAAAACAAAAGAATGCTAGTCATAAACAATGGAATTGCAAACCGTTTTTCTTTTTTATACAGTCCTGGCGCAATAAATGTCCATACTTGAAATAAAACAATTGGCATCACTAAGAACAAAGCCGCAAAGAAAGTTAATTTAAAGGGAGTTAAGAGCGGAGAAGCTACAGCGGTCGCTATCATTGCATTGCCCGGGAGTACTTCACGAAGTGGATCGGAAATTACTGTAAAGATATCTCTCGAGAAAGGTAGCATGCAGATAAAGACCACAACAACTGAGATGGCAATAATTAATAATCTGCTTCTTAGTTCAACAAGGTGAGACAATAAAGTGCCTTCAGCTAGTTCTTCTTCTTCGAGTTTTTGATCCATTATATTTAGATTTGATTAATTAGCATTCTTGCTTGAGGGCTCAACTTCAGCCTCAGGCTCAGCTTCAGGCTCAGTTTCGGGCTCAGCTTCAGGCTCAGCTTCAGGCTCAGCTTCAGGCTCAGGTGGTCTTTGGTTATAGTCAGGGCTGTCATTAACGAATTGCGGTCTTGATACATCTTCTTTAGGCAAGTTGATTGAATTTTGGTCTAAATCATTAAGATCAATCTCTTCTTCGAGCTGCCTTCGCATTACCCTTGTCATCCTTTTTGCCTGACCTATCCATTCACCTAATTGATTAGCAACTTGTGGAAGGCGTTTTGGCCCCAAAACAATGAGACCAATCAGGAAGAGAATAATTAATTCCCAAAAGCCAATACCAGACATAATAACCCTTAATTGTGATTATGAATGATTAGTTGGTTCTTCAGCTTGATCGGTATTAGCTTTAGAAAAATCAGCAGTTTCGTTTTTATCTTGGTCAGCTGGTTCTTTATCAGCCTCAGTAACGGCTGATCTAAAGCCTTTGACCGCACTGCCCAGATCTGAACCGAGAGTGCGTAATCGCTTAGTACCAAAAATTGCTAAAACAATTGCTAAAACAATCAGTAATTGAAATGGGCCGATGTTTGATAACATCTTTCTTACTCCTAATAATATTTAAACATTAATTTATAATAATCTAAGTATAACAATTTATTATCATTAATGAATATACTGCGTCTTGTCTTTGGAATATGCAAAAGTTTTTATTATTCACGATTTTATTAATCAACTTCCAGCCAAAAAGTTACGGGCCCATCATTAATAAGACTAACTTGCATATTTGCTCCGAAGACACCGCAATGAATTTTTTCATGCTCTGATGACATACATTGTATAAATTCTAAAAAAAGTTTTTCACTTAAAATTGGTTCAGCAGCCCCCGAAAAACCGGGCCTATTGCCATTACTGGTATCTGCAGCTAGGGTGAATTGAGGTACAATCAATATGTCCAGCGTTTCGTCTAGAACACTTTTATTCATTTTGTTGTTTTCATCAGGGAAAATACGAAAATTTAGAATACGTTTTACTAGTTTTGGTATTTGCTCACCTGAGTCTTCTTTGTTAATAGCAATAAAGACTAGTAATCCTCTTTGAATTGATGCAATTCTATTTTTTTCAATGACAATGGAGGCTCGTTTCACGCGCTGTAATAGTGCAATCAAAATATTCTCCCTGTAAATATCGTTATATATGATTTAAGCACACCGAGCACTATTTAATTAAATAAATTGCTTAATGAGTACTCATTATGAATATTACATAAATTTAATTATTTCCCACTTAGATCTTTATTAATAAAAAGTGGATATATATATTATATAAATTCAATTAAATAGATAAATGTGGGAAATAATTAAATATAAAGAATTTAGTTGCACTAAATTGGGCACGCTTTAAACTCTTAACCAATCATGTGGAGATGTTTTTAATGAAAAGAAGAGAATTTGTAACTGGAATGGCATTAACTGCTGGAATCACCGCTTGTGGTGATGATCAAAGCGATATAAAAAATTCTATTGCGGTTTCTAATCAAACCTTTGAATGGAATATGGCGACATCTTGGCCTCCACATTTGCCTGGACTAGGGGTGGGTGCAGACAATTTAGCTAAAAATATTGAGAAAGCGAGTAACGGTAGACTAAAAATTAAAGTTTATGCCGGTGGGGAGTTAGTCCCTCCTTTGGAGGTTTTTGACGCAGTAAGCCAGGGCACAGTTCAAATGGGGCACGATTCATCTTATTATCACCGAGGTAAATTGCCTGCTGCACCCTATTTCACCACGGTTCCTTTTGGGTTAAATGTTAATGAAATGAACGCTTGGTTGTATTTTGGTGGGGGCCTGGAGTTATGGCAAAAATGTTATAAGCCTTTTGATCTTGTTCCTTTTCCTGTTGGTAATACTGGCGTTCAGATGCTTGGTTGGTTTAATAGAGAGATAAATACAATAGATGATATTGTTGGGCTGAAAATTAGAATGCCTGGATTGGGTGGTGAGATAATGCAGAGAGCTGGAGCTGTTCAAGTCACCATGGCTGGCTCTGAAATTTTTACTTCTTTACAGACAGGGGCAATCGATGCTGCTGAATGGGTTGGTCCATACAATGATGTTTCTTTGGGGTTGCATAAGGCAGCAAGATATTATTATTATCCTGGCTTTCACGAACCTGGACCAAATATAGAATGTATAATAAATCAAGATGCATGGCATTCTTTGCCACCTGATTTACAACAAATTGTTACGATAGCTTGTCAAAGCGCTAATTTAGATATGACGTCAGAATATATGTGGGGTAATGCAGTTGCTTTGGAACAATTAAGTAATGATCCGAATATAGAAATCAAACAAATCCCTCAAGCAGTGTTTGATGAGTTACGGATCCATGCTAAAAATGCAATTGCAGATCTGAGTCAGAGAGATGGTGTGGCAAGAGAAATTGAAGAATCAATAAGTAGTTTCATTAAACTATCATCATCAAATCAAAAAATTACTGAGTTAGCATATTTAAATATGCGAATTGGGGACTAGAGCCCATAAAGTAAAATATTAGGAGTATATGTAATTTGGCAGCCAAGTAACTAATTGAGGAAATATACTAAGAATAATAAGCATTAAGATTTGAATCATTACGAAGGGAATAACCCCTCGATATATTTGTTTGGTAGAAATAGAGGTGGGCGCGACACCACGAAGATAAAAAAGAGCAAAACCAAAAGGCGGTGTTAAAAAAGAGGTTTGCAAGTTAATAGCAATCATAATACCGAGCCAAATTGGATCAATATTCATTGTCAGCAAGATAGGAGCCACAATCGGTACAACGACGAAGGTTATTTCTATAAAATCCAAAATAAATCCAAGCAAGAAAATTGCTACCATTACGATGAGAATAGCGGTAAATCTGTCACCAGGAAGCCCCAATAGGAAGTCACGAATACTTTCATCGCCACCAAATCCTCGAAATACTAATGAAAAGATAGATGCGCCAATTAAAATAAAGAAAATCATGCTGGTAATTTTTAAGGTGGTCTGCATGACATCAGATAATTTTTCGAATGTTAGTTTATTTCTTATGAAGGAAATTAATAATGCCCCAGAAGCACCAATACCGGCTGCTTCTGTTGGAGTTGCATAACCGAATAATATTGAACCAAGTACCGAGAAAATTAAAAAAAGTGGCGCAAAGAGGGAGCTAGTAATTTGTTTCAAACTTTGATTTTTAGGTTTGATAATTTTATTAGGATCTATGGTTTCGGGATAGAAATATCCCATTAAGAAAATATATATCAGATACAAAGCAACAAGAAGAAGCCCAGGGATTAGAGCTCCAGCAAAGAGATCACCGACTGAGACGGTTCGAGGAGAAAAATTACCTTGTGTTAGTTGAGCGTATTGGTATGAGGAAGAAATAACATCTCCTAGCATGACTAACACAATTGAAGGTGGGATAATTTGTCCAAGCGTGCCCGCGGCACAGACAGTACCCGCAGATATTTCTGCTGAATATCCTTTTTTAAGCATTGTTGGTAGGGCCATCAAACCAAGCGTTACAACAGTGGCACCTACTATTCCAGTACTAGCAGCAAGTAACATGCCAATAATCATTACAGCTATACCAAGACCTCCTTTGAGGCGCCATAATAGATCTGAAAGACTTTCTAAGAGATCTTCAGCAATATGAGATTTTTCTAAAGTGATTCCCATAAAGATAAACAAAGGAACGGCCAAGAGAGTTGTATTAGTCATTATTCCATAAATTCGATTCGGCAAGCCCGTTAAAAATGCTTGCTCAAAAGAACCATTAATGATTCCAATTACAGCAAATATCAAGGAAGTCCCAGCCAAAGAAAATGCTACTGGAAAACCAAATAGTAATACTATGATGATAGCGATAAATAATAATAAGGCCATCCATTCCATAATTAACTACTTGTGCTTAGATTGATTTTTATAAGAATTGATAAACTTTGAAAAAATAAAGTTACAGGCATAAGAAGTAACATGCTTTTTAAAAGTGGAATAGCTGGATATACTAATCCCCCAGCATCTCTGGAGATTTCATTAACTGACCATGAAGCATAAACAAAATCCCAAGATACAAATATGAAATAAATACATACTGGAAATATAAAGACAAGAATTCCAATTGTGTTTATCCAATCTTGTTTTTTTTTGGAGAATGTTCTGTACAAGATATCTACACGCACATGCTCATTATTTTGAAGGGTATAGGCAGAACCTAATAAAAATATAGCGCTATGAAGCCAAACGAGTGACTCTTGTAAGAAGATCGCTCCAAGATTAAAAGCATATCTCAATATTACGATTAGAAGGATAGTTAGTACCATGACCAAGGTTAACCATGAAATTGACTTTCCTATACCCTGAATAATTTTATCGATTATAGTCGTAATATAGATAAGGCTATTTATAAGTCACCAGCCAGTCTTAATGACGCCAAAATGTGGGCGTGAACAAAACAAGCAATGTAAAGATCTCAAGCCTGCCGAGTAACATGCCAACAATAGCAATCCATTTGGCACTATTTGGCATCGACATAAAACCATTGGCAACTTCTCCAAGACCTGGCCCTAGGTTATTGAGTGTAGCGGCAACAGCAGAAAATGCTGTCACTTGATCTAAGCCAACCATCATCATAGCGATTAGCATGAAGCCAAAAATAATTAAATATATTGAAAAGAAGCCCCAAACAGCATCAACAATTCGATACGAGACGGCATTATTACCTAGTTTAACGGGTATTTCTGCATTTGGATGTACTAAACGTTTTATTTCACGAACACCTTGTTTGTAGATCAATAGAAATCTTATTACCTTGATGCCGCCCGCTGTGGACCCCGCCGAGCCGCCAATAAAGCTAGCCAATATAAGAACAATCGGCAAAGCTCCTGGCCAATTAGCAAAATCTGTGGTTGTAAAACCTGTTGTAGTGGCGATAGAAACGGCGTGAAATATACCAGTTATTGGTATATTTTTATTATCTAAGTGGTCACTTAATAATAACGATATAACGACAAAAGCTGAAATGGACAGTATAATTTTTAAATAAGCTTTAAATTCATGATCACTAAAATAATGAATAAAGCTTTTGTTGCGCCAAGTAAAAAAATGTAGTGAGAAATTTATCCCGGCGGCAAACATAAAGAAGATACCAATAAGTTCAATAGCAGTATTATTAAAATACCCAATACTTAAATCATGTGTTGAAAATCCGCCAATTGCTACAGTGGAAAATGCATGACATATGGCATCAAAAGTATTCATACCTGCTAAATAATAACCGCAAGCGCATAGTATGGTAAAAATAAGATATACATACCATAACGCTTTGGCTGTTTCTGTGATTCTAGGAGTTAGCTTATTATCTTTTATTGGTCCAGGCGTTTCAGCTCGATATAATTGCATACCACCAATCCCGAGCATGGGTAATACTGCCACGGCTAGGACAATAATTCCCATCCCTCCAAGCCATTGTAGTTGTTGGCGATAATACAATATAGATTTAGGTAAAAAATCAAGACCTGTTAAAACAGTAGCCCCTGTAGTGGTTAGCCCTGACATAGATTCGAATATTGCGTCAGTGAGTGACATATTTGGTTGGGACGAAAAATACAGAGGCGAAGCCCCAAAAATACCCAATACAACCCAAAACAAAGCTACTACAAGGAAACCATCTCTTAACCTCAGCTCATTGCCAGAATGACGGGCAGGAAGCCAAATGATTAGACCTGAAAATATGGTTAAGAAAAATCCAAAGAGAAAAGAGGCCCAAGCATTGTCCTCATAGAGTAGGCTAATAATGATTGGGGGCAGCATTGTAATGCTGAACATCATTAATAAAAGACCCACTATTCTTTGTATAACTTGCCAGTTCATTATTCGTTCATATCTTATTTATTTAATCTATATCTTTTGGGAATAGTTTTTCTAGATGCACAATATTTCTTCTGTCCGTTAAAAATAATATGACATGATCATCTTGTTCAATAACAGTGTCGTGATGAGCCATGATTACTTCTTCACCGCGAACGATAGTTACAATACTACAGCCGTGAGGAAGATCGATATCTTCAATTTTTTTCCCCACAACAGGCGAATTTTTGTTACTCCCGTGAGCAATTGCTTCAATAGCTTCTGCCGCCCCCCTTCTTAATGAGTGAACTTTAACTACATCGCCACCTCTCACATAAGCCAAAAGCGAACCTATGGTAATTTGTTTTGGAGATACAGCAATATCGATGGTTCCAGCTTCAACTAAATCTGCATAAGTAGGGCGATTAATGAGGGCCATAACTTTACTGGCACCCATTCTCTTAGCGAGCATCGCCGATAAGATATTAGCTTCTTCAGCATTTGTTAATGCACAGAATATATCAACATCATCAATATCTTCTTCAAGGAGTAATTCCTCATCAGCTGCATCACCCACCAGAACAATCGCCTTATTTAGCTGCTCTGAAATGATTTTTGCTCTTTCAGGATTGCGCTCAATAATTTTTACATGATTCGTATCTTCCAAAGCTGAGGCCAAGCGGACACCAATATGTCCTCCACCTGCAATCAATACCCTTCTAACGGGACTATCAATTTTTCTCATCTCACTCATAAAGGCGCGGATATCTTTTTTTGCAGCAATAAAAAATACTTCATCACCAGAGCGGATAATTGTATCTCCCTCGGGTTGTAATGATTGGCCGTCACGATAAATGGCTGCAATCCTCCCTTCTGTATTAGGAATATGCTCTTTCAGTGCTGAGATTTTCTGCCCAACTAGGGAGCCATCTTTATTTACCTTTGCTGCCACTAAGCACACTTCACCATTGGCAAAGTTAAGTACCTGTAATGCGCCCGGATAATGTATTAATTGTTCTATGTGGTCACAAACAAGCTGTTCGGGGCTTAAACAAAAATCGACCGGAATCGCTTCAAGATTAAAAAGTTCTTCAGTGCGCATATATGCCGCAGAGCGAATACGAGCAACTTTAGTTTCAATGTTGAAAATTGTAGACGAGATTTGGCAGGCCAACATATTAGTCTCATCAGAATCGGTTAATGCAATAACAATGTCAGTATCTTCAGCCCCGGCGCGCTTTAATACATCAGGGTGTGATGCATGACCAGATATTGTTCTTATATCTAGCCGATCTTGAAGCTCTCTTAAAATATCAGTTCTTGTATCGACGACAGTGACATCATTACTGTCCTCACGAGAGAGGTGCTCCGCAGCAGAAGAGCCTACTTGTCCTGCACCTAGAATGAGTATTTTCATATTATTTTCCAGCTACATTATTGAAAAATAAACTACACATTATTAATTAAAATTATTTAAGATCAAGGTTAGCATAACTAAGAACTAACCACTTTGTTCCAGCATTTTCAAAATTAACTTGTACGCGAGCATGTACTCCTTGACCTTCATAAGCAAGAATTATTCCGTCACCAAATTTACTATGATGTGCCCTTTGGCCTAATTGAACAGGCAATTTATTCTCTTTTGATGAGATTTTTTTTCTTGGATACATTTGAGCTTGATGTGTATTGACACGTGTCTGCCTTATTTCTTCTTTTAATTCTGTTGGGATTTCGTCTATAAAACGCGAAGGCGGGGCATGGTTATCTTGTCCATGAAGCCTTCTTTGTTCTGCATAAGTTAAATACAGTATTTGTTCAGCACGAGTTATCCCCACATAACAGAGCCTCCTTTCTTCTTCTAAGCTTCTTGGGTCAACTATACTTCGCTGATGAGGAAATAGTCCATCCTCCATGCCACACATAAATACCAGGGGAAACTCCAAGCCTTTAGCAGAATGCATAGTCATGAGCTGTACACAATCCTCCCAAGCGCTTGCCTGTTCTTCTCCAGCTTCCAGAGCGGCATGCGCTAAAAAAGCATCTAGGATAGTCATTTCATCATCATTATCTATCTCATAACTTTTTGCAGCTGAAACTAGCTCTTCTAAATTTTCTATTCTTGTTAGGCCTCGTTCACCTTTTTCTTTTTGATGAAGCTCTATTAAGCCACTTAAATTTATCAAATGATCGATTTTATCGTGTATTTCTAAATCAGAGGTCTCTCTTTTCATTTTATTTATAAGGGTGATGAAGAGACTAATTTTACTAAATTTTTTACCTGCAGGATCATTTTTAGCAAGATTATAAGCGGCTTCCCATAACGATGAATTATTTTCTTTAGCGCATGCTCTTATAAGATCAAGTGCCTTAGCTCCTATGCCACGAGTTGGTTTGTTTATTATTCTTTCAAAAGATACGTCGTCAGTTTCATAAGCAACAACCCTCAGATAAGCTAAGGCATCTTTTATTTCTGAGCGTTCAAAAAATCGTAGTCCGCCATATATTCTATAGGGCATGGATGCCCTAATTAAAGCTTCCTCTAGTGCTCTTGATTGAGCATTAGATCGATAAATTACAGCTACTTCTGATCTCTTATTTCCCTGTTTTTCCCAATCAGAAATTCTTCCTACAATAAATCCTGCTTCATCTCTTTCATTAAAGGCTGAATAAATTTTTAATAGTTCACCTTCTTTTCCGTCAGTCCAGAGCTCTTTAGGCATCCTTTTTTCATTGTTGGTAATAATAGCATTTGCAGCCTTTAGGATTGTCGCGGTTGAGCGATAATTTTGCTCTAATGTAATTATTTTAGTTGAAGGAAAATCTTTTTGAAATTGTTTAATATGTTTGATTTTCGCGCCACGCCAACCATAAACTGATTGATCCTCATCACCCACAGCAAAGGGAATTCCATTAGAGCCTGTTAATAATCTTAAAAAAGCATATTGGATGGTATTTGTGTCCTGGAACTCGTCAACCAAAAGATGTTTGAATATTTTGTGATATTTATCGAGCACTATCGGGTTGTCCCTAAATAGCTCATATGATTTTAATAATAGTTCAGCAAAATCTACAAGACTTCCTTGATCACATATATCTTGATAGCTTTGATATAACTTAATATTTTGAATTAAATCTGGATCATTCTTGTTGTCTATTTGATGTGAACGCAATCCCTCATCTTTCTGTTTATTAATAAAATGTTGAATATTTTTAGGGTTATATCGATCATCGTCCAGCCCAAGACTTTTAATCAATCTTTTTATTATTCTAAGCTGATCACCAGAATCAATAATTTGAAAATTTGTTTGTAAATTAACCTCAGTCGCATGTCTTCTTAAGAAGCGATGAGCTATGCCATGAAAAGTTCCAATCCAAAGATTATTAACTGGAATATTAAGCAGCCTTTCAATACGATTTCGCATTTCTTTTGCTGCTTTATTTGTGAAAGTGACGGCTAAAATATGATGTGGCGAAGTATTTTCTACGTCAATTAACCAGGCGATGCGGTGAGTCAACACTCTGGTTTTTCCACTTCCTGCTCCAGCAATTACAAGCATTGGATGAGCAGGGCCTGTCACAGCTTTTCGCTGAGGCTCATTAAGAGAATCAAGTATCGGAGTTACATCCATTTATATCAAAAAATCACTAATTCTTAATGGTAAATAATGATCTACAAGTAAAGCTGTGAATAAGATTGTTAAGTAATGTATTGAAAAACGAAAGACTCGCATTGGTAATTCAACATCGTCGTCTTTTTTTAGTTTTATTGCGTACCATAAAAACGCTGCCCCAGATATAATTGCGGTCACTAAATAAATAAGTCCACTCATGCCAGTTTGATAAGGCAATATAGTAATTCCAACTAATAAAATTGTATAATTTAGAATAAATAGACGCGTAAAGGCGTTACCATGAGTGACTGGTAACATTGGGATATTAGCCTTTTCGTAATCATCTTTTCTTGCAATCGCTAAAGCCCAGAAATGTGGTGGTGTCCATAGGAATATTATAAGGAAGAGTATTAGGGCGTCACTATGAATTTCGCCCGTTACTGCGGTCCAACCAAGAACGGGAGGTGCTGCACCGGCTGCTCCTCCTATAACAATATTCTGAGGGGTTGCTCTTTTTAAATATACTGTATAGATGATTGCATAGCCGATTAAGGAAAAGAAAGTTAGAATTGTTGTTAAAAGATTTATTCTAAATAGAAGCATCAACATTGAAATGACGCACAGGATAAACGAGAAAACTAAAGCTC
>Ga0308025_1000334_pt1 | contig 25319 bp, 21 predicted proteins | sample Neamet422_FD_201298 | JGI IMG/M metagenome (GOLD analysis project Ga0308025, IMG submission 201298) | Marine microbial communities from water near the shore, Antarctic Ocean - #422 | ecosystem: Environmental > Aquatic > Marine > Unclassified | place: Southern Ocean | collected 2014-10-03
GGTGTTTGAGCAAACCCCCTTACAAAGCCGCATTTACCATCATGGCTACCCTTGGTACATGATGGCTGTGAGTGCCTGGTATCGCCTTAGCGACTGGCGTGATGATAGACGCAGGCTTAAAGCAATGTCAAAAATCGAGAAATAGAGCTTAACAGGCTACACCTGCTGCTGAACCGCACGTTTAATAAACTCATTGGTGCTGGTAGAGGCGTTAACAGCGGCTATCGAGGCTGCTAGGTGCAAGTCGTGGCCCAAACGAACGTTTAACGAACCCTTACAAGGCTTCTCAGGTGGTATGCCTTGTTCATCACAACTGCCAAGGTAACCTTCAATAGCTTCACGAAAGGCAGCATCTAGTGCCTTTGCAGTTTCAGCTTCATAATTGATCAAAGGTGATATAAAAAGCACCTTACCAAATAAAATATTGTCTTCAGGGCTTATCTCAACAGACCCATGATAGCCTTTAAAATTCATAGTATTTTGCATTACAGCATCTCCCACTCTATTAATCTATCTCTGACTTGGCGAAGGGCGTATGCTTTCAGCTCTTTGTCTGGATGTGGTTTATGTAAACTTATCAATTGTGAAGAAAGTCCATTGTCAAACTTCACCCTGAATCCATCGCCTTGGATTTGACGATAACCCAATGCGCTTAAAGCTTTCGCTAGCTCGTCCCACGTCAATACCTTTGATTCTTTCAGTTTAAGAAGGTGTTTAGCACTAAGTGACCCAGCGTTAGAAAAACAACTTGCCCGCGACCTATTATCTCGTCGGTTTGTTGCCCTAGATATTGCAGAATCAGTGCCAGATCACAGCTCCTTTTGGCGCTTTAGACAGACGCTGGAGCGGTTGTCTTTAATGGATAAGCTACTCAGCGAGATCAACGCCCAACTTAGCAGCCAAGGGCTTTACATTAAATCAGGTGGCGCAAGCATTGTTGATGCCAGTGTGGTTGAGGCCAAGCAATGCCGGCCAAATTAAGGTGAGAACGGTGAGTCCACACAAGATCCTGAAGTGCAATGGAATGTGAAAGCAGGCTCTGATGGTCAACGCAAAAGTACATATGGGTTTAAAGCTCATATCAATGTTGATGAAGATGGGTTGATTAAGTCGACAGACTATACGCCAGCCAAATACACGCAACGTGGTTAAAGGCGCACAAGGTAGAGATTCGAATCATAAGACGAGCCTACAGAAACAAACCCCTGACGACGAAAGACAAGCAGTTTAACCGGTTGCACTCGGGCACGCGCTGCACTGTTGAGAGAGTCTTTGGCGTACTCAAGCTACACTATGACATGGCCAAAGCCCGTTACATGGGGCTAAACCGCAACCGCACACGGTTTGAATTGATGTGTGTGGCGCATAATATTAAAAGAGGACTGTCGATACGACAGTATAGTTGTGCCTAAAAAGTGGGAATAGGCCTATAAATTGGCCTACAGCGCATTAATTAGGTATAGGGCGTGCAATTTTTGCAATTTTTGACAAAAAATATACGTGAAAAACATTAAGGCTGATGCGCCTCAATCGTGCAAAGGTCTCTACCTATTTTTTCTGCTCAAAAGATACACTTTTTATTTTGATCACATACGGCGCCAAACAGTGGTGACTGCAGCCATTTTTTATCAGGACTAATTCCTGTAATTAAATTACAATACAATATAATTATGGTAGCATGTGTGGACGTCATAGGGGCTTTTTTAAATATTTTCAGCGGTAATTTGGCCTACAGGGTAGGCAACCCTGCGTGACATTTAGGGGTGATTGATTTGGAATCAAATAATTGAAGCTGTTACGCAACATACATGCATTTACGTGCTTACTGCCTGGGTTATTACTTTTAGTAACAACCCAGGCAGTAGCTATTGACCGCCTAAAATTAGCTACACAAGACTGGCCACCCTATCAGACGCTGGAGGATGATGTGATAGGTGGTGTTGCTGTTGAAAGGGTTAAGTGCACTTTGAGAAAAATGAGACAGCCCTATGAACTACATATGATGAGCTGGGACACAGCACAGTTGTTAGTGGAAAGTAATGAGATGGATGGTTTTTTTTCAGGGTCTGCCAACACCGCAAGAAGTAAGTTTTCAATCGCCTCTGATCCTGTTATCTCTGAGCAGTTGTCATGGTTTATCAATTCAAGTGCTCATTTGGACTTGGCCAGTGAGTCCGCCAAATATGGTGCTCGCTATGGTGCTAAGTTCAATACAAACAAATGGTTATATTTAAAAAAGAATGGTTACAACGTTGTGAAAAAACCTCGCAATGCAGACAAACTGCTGGACATGTTATGGCAAAGGGAAATCGATGTCGCGCTAGAGTATGTGCTCGTTTTCGAGCACTTGATGCACTTAAAGGGCATTCCAAAGGATCATTTCAAACGAGTACCCTTAAAAAAAGAAGATTTAAGTCTGCATTTTTCTAAGAGTTTTATCAAATCCAAACCTAATTTCTTGCCTACGTTTAATCGCGCGTTAGCCAGCTGCCTATTGGGGAGTTGATAGTGATCAGTATTCAATTAGTAGAAATACCTGAAAACGAGCAAGTGCACAGTCGCCAAATAGTATTGCCCATCGAGGGCGGAACAATAGGCCGTGCGTACGGTTGTACCATCCAACTGCCTGATTTTTCTATGCACCTATCACGAGTTCACGCGCAGATTGACCGTGACGAAAAGGGCCGGTATCAAATCGTTAATCAAAGTACCAACGGCATGCACATTAACAACAAATTTTCTCCTCGCGGCCGGTATCACCACATTAGTGATGGCGATATATGGAAGATCGGTGACTACATATTATTAGTGACCGATGTGGCAGGACTGGGGCTGGCTAGTGAAGAGATAAGCACCTCGCCCATCGTTGAAAATCATGTGATTCAGGAGCCCCCCTTTGGTATTGATGAGTTTGACCTTACCGACTCTGAAGTCTTTGAGGCTATGAAGTTTCGCAGCAACAAAAGTTTTGATAGGGCAGAAACTAAGCATGGGAATCACTCTTCCAACACAGATGTGAAGCCTAACCAATTTAGCTCCAAAAGTGCAATGGAGAAAGTAAATCTTGGGATAGATCCCTTCGAAGATGCTCAACTAGCCCCCAATTTTGTGGGAGAGAATCCAATATTAGAATCCCAGACAACGGTGCCCGATGGATTCCAGCAACAAATACAACAATTAACGACTGCACTGTCACAGCAAGGCAATAGTTTTGGCCCGCAAAATTATTACTTACTCATGGAATGCCTCCAAACCAGTATGGATCAATTTATTGAAGAATTGTCGCCAGAGCATCTCGAAGAGCAATTTAATAGCTATCTCTCAGGCTGGGGTAACTGGGATAAAAAATATTGGCAACTTTATAAAAAACAATTTAAAAGAAAGATAGATAGAAACGAATTTCATCGTCAATTTGGGTTCATTTTTATGGAAGAGCTGAGGAGTAAAAAGTGATTCGAGTTTTATTATTATTGAGCCTAAGCGCACTGATTATCGGCTGCTCCTCCAAACCTTTGCCAAGCCAACTACCTTTTTCTGTCACCACTCATTTAAATATAGGAGCGCAGGTCAATCCTTTCAATCACACCGCTTCACACCCTATCGTTTTAAGAATATATCAGTTGCGGGAATCCGGGGCATTCAATAATGCCGATTTTATCGACCTCTACCTTAATGACCGTGATGTGCTAGGCGCCTCTTTAATTGATGCTCAGTACTTAAAGCCGGTGTCCCCAGGGCAAAAGATTTTGACGTTAGATATTCAGCGCGACACTCTATATATAGCAGTGCTTGCTGAGTTTTCTGACTATAGTAATGCTGTTGGTAAATCTATTTTACGTTTAGACAGGCATCCCGATCAAAAAATAATGGTAGTGCACGTTAATGGTCTGGTTGTGGATATAACAATGCAGGCCAAGCCAAAAAAGGCTTGGTGGCAAAAGGAATAAGGGTTAATTGTGAAAAGGTATCGTAAGGTAGTCTGGCAGGAAGGGATGTTTATCGCCCCACAGCACTTTCAACAACAAGAGCGCTATATTAACTATTATATAGAGCGCTATGTTAGTGCATTATCACCTGACCCTAATTACGGTTTAACTGCGTTGGAGGTTGATGCAGAGCGGTTAAAGATAGGCCAGTTTTCATTATTGCATAGTCAGGGGATATTCAGTGATGGCGGCTTTTTTGAAAGCGACCAAGAGCTGTTACTGCAGATACCAGACGGTACGATTGAGAAATATATTTATATAGCTCTGCCACTTACTATCGAAGGGACTGCACAGTGCGGAGGAATGAGCCAAGAGCGCCGTTACTATACTGAATCTGCAGTGTTGTACGATAGCAATGACAACAGTAGTAACAGCATTGAAACTGACCTAGCACAAGTTAATTTACGCCTTCTGATGGAGGGTGACGATTGCGCAGGTTTAGCCACTCTGGCTATAGCACGGGTTCTGGAAAAGCGTGAGAGCGGCATGGTAGTGCTTGATCAAAGCTTTATTCCGAAGGTTTTGCATTACGGCGCTGCGCCTTTTCTAATCGATAGACTAAAAGAAGTGCATGTATTAGTAGCAAGTCGCGCTCAAACTGCTGCAGAGCGGATTGATCGAGGGAGCGCGCGTAAAAGTGATCAGACACTGATGTACGAATATATGTGGCTGCAAACCCTAAATCGATGGATTCCTTGGCTAGTGTTGACCTTACAAAAACCCCATACAGCCATCAGCGAATTTTATGAAAAATTACTGACACTCAATGCGGAGTTATCTGCATTGAGTGTCAGTATGGTTGAGCCTATAGATGAGCTAAGGGGTGAAAATTTAGCCACCAATTTTCTGCCACTTTTTGCGCAATTACGTGAAAAATTATCTCTCGTGCAAAGTGACAGAGTGAGGGAGTTTAGCTGGGATACGAATCTATTTGAAAAGCGACGCATACTGCGCACAGCGATTAGCGATATCAATACGATGGATAATCACCGCTTTGTTCTAAGCGTGGAATCTAGTATCGGTGCGGTAGATTTAATGCGTCTATTTCCCAGTGCTTGTAAAATTAGTGGTTTGAGTCAAATATCCGAAGTGATACTCAACGGTCTGTCAGGCGTCAGTTTAAAGGTCCTACCGGTGGCACCAAGTGAACTAAAGCCACGGACTGATATGTGCTATATAGAAATTGATACCCATCACAAGCTGTGGAAAGACTTACTAAAAAGGCGCGAACCCATCGTGGCGCATATCGATGCCCGCATTCCTGATTTAGAACTAAAATTATATGCACTAGGGTAAGTTAAATTACGATGGATTTTCTCGAAGAAGTCACAGTAGAAGTAAATCGTGGGGCAAACGTTTCTGATCAGTTACAATCGTTGGTGAGCGCTGTCGAACTCAAAAACATTGACGCAGACCTAATGGCACTGGAAAAATTCCGCGGCTATACAAACCCCTTACTCAACGCAGGCACTGTGTTATTGGCTACTTGCATAGCCATTTCTCGAATGCCTATGCCGTCTGACATATACCGCTATCGCAAGGCGCTGATTGACCAAATAACATTACTGCAACAAAGCGTTAGTCAATTAGATTACTCCAGCGCCGAGGTAGACAAGTGCTGTTTCTTATTTTGCATCTCCTTAGATGAATTTATTTTACACTCACCATGGGGCAAGCAAAGCAGCTGGGAGAATAACACCTTAGTGAGTGAGCTATTTGGCGTGCGTGATGGCGGCGAGCAGTTTTTCCTAGTTACTGAGAAGGCCATACGACAGCCAAAAATACTTGGCGACTTACTTGAGCTTATCTACGTTTTTATCAAAATAGGCTTTAAGGGCCAGTACAGGCTAAAGGGGCGTGAGGAGCTAGAGCAAATAACACACCAAATAGAACAGGTAATTTTTGAAAAAACCCCACCTATCAATTTAAATGCTTTTAAACCTGTGGCTCTACCTCGCACAGCAAAACCCCACCCGCCTATTCGATTTTTCCTACAATGGGCCTTTTTTTCCACAGCCATCATTATAATGCTCGCCTTTAGTTATTACTGGTTTCAAACCCAAGGCGATGCCCAATCAGAAAGCTTTACTACCTTAGCGAGTTTCAATACCAAACACCTGTTAGGGCCAGAGCAAAAAATGGCTGTTTATATTTCTACCGATACTGAAATGAGACTGGAGCCAGAACAGGATCATTTTGATATTTCTAGAGTAGACAGTGCTGCTCAACATGATTCAATACCAAGCAAAGCGTTAGAGTTTTTAGTTCAGATTGGTTCTTTTACCTCACATTCAAATGCTGCTCAATTCTTGCAACGCAAAAATATTCAACCCTTAGGGGCGCAGATGACGCTTAGTCAGGATAAATACCGCGTAGTGATTCCAACCCAATCTAAAGAACACGCCAAAAGCCTCAGTGCTGAACTAAAAAATATGGGGTTTGATGACGCCTTTTACTATAGCCACTCCTTGCAAACGAAACAGGCCCTATAATGAAACCCAAAAAAATACAGACCTGGCCCTTTATATTGCTGAGTGCGTTATTGTTTTTGTGCGCACTTTTTACAGCTTGGCTGTTTCATTGGTGGGGCTGGACATCCCCAGGGCAAATACTCTTGATCGGCGCTGCTGCCAGCACCACTGCAGGGATTTTGAGTGGCTTGTGCTACTGGTTAGTGACGCTCACTAAAGCACCTGTGATCAGTGCCGACGCTTTAGCTGAGCGTGAGACTATCCTCAGTATTGAACGAGCGATCACAGCACATTTTACTCATGCAAATAGCTCCTCAAGACTTCATGGTGACCGTTATAAAACACCCTGGTATCTACTTTTTAGCGACAATAGGGAATACAGTCATGACTTATTAGTAAGCCAAGGATTAGAAAAAATAGATTTAGAACACGCCAATAAGAACAGCTTAGGCCCTGTGAGCTTTTGGAAAAGTGATAAGATGACAGTGGTCTGCTTTGAGCAATATGACTCACCTTACTTTCAGGAAACGGTCACTTGGTTGTTAACACTTTTTGGAAAGCACCGGTCACGCCAAGGTGTCAATGGGGCTTTACTTGCACTGTCTACAGAATGTTTGATACACCAACAACAATCTCAGCTTAACGAGCGTGCGACAAACTGGCGTAATTTATTGCGCCGTTGTAATAGTGCTATGGGACTGGACTTACCATGCTATGCCATAGTCACAGACCTTTCTGCTTTAAGTGATATACAACGCTTATTTTCCTGTTTTGACGATGACCGCTTGGAACAACCATTAGGAGCATTAACCCCCACACCAATGGATGGCTTTGACGAACAGTGGTTTGAACAATCTTTTAGAAAAATTGAAGAGCAGTTACTCGAGCATACGACTAGAGGTTTGAAATCTCAGTTAAACCAACAATATCGTACGTCGATTCTGATGGGGCCTTATCAGTTCAGCTTGCTTAAAATAGAATTTCGTGGCTTTTTACGTCAGCTATTTTCAGACGCTGATTTTTCTGGAAAACAGCTTAACTTTCGTGGTTATTTGTTTAGTAACATTAATGCGAAAGCCAACAGTATTGATAAATTATCCATGCTTCTGAGTGTGCGCTTGGGGTATCATCAAGGTTTCAAGAGTGAGCCTGAATTCGGTAAGGCGCTCTTTAGTAACGGTTTGTTTGATAGTGCCATTTTACCTGAGTCTGGCTTGGTCGGTGTTAACCGCAAACGTGAGAGGCGTTATAGGCTATTAGGCTGGGGCTATCGCATTGTTTTACTCTCAAGTTTTATCGCTGTGGCGGTGCTGCTAAAAGACAACTACGTGTATTACAACCAACTCAATACAAAAGCACAAATGCAGTTGGTTGAATACCGTGAAAACATGCTGGCCGATCATGCAAAACTTGACAGCCTAACGGGTGCTATTTTCATTTTGAGTGACTTGCGTGAAATTCGGGAAATTTATAGCGTTGATAAGCCTTGGTACATATTCTCTGCACTACCTAATCCAAGCATTGAAACCGAGGTAAGGGTAAGCTACAAGCAGGCTTTGGAAGGTGTTTTACTGGTGGCTCTGCGTGATTACCTGCTCAAAGATATGTTTGTTTACCATAAACTGGACAATACTCTCAAAACAGTTGAGCTCTACAATTTATATGGACTGCTCTTCGACCCTCTTAGGGTCAATGAAACACCATTAATTGATTACTACGTGAGTTCACTTCAAGCAGAAGGCGAAAGCGACGCATCTACTATTGAGCGCTTTCGTATTATATTATCTGATGTTTTAGATTTAGGTACGGCACCAGAACTAAAAAATCAGACTTTGATTGACCTCGTGCAAGGTTCACTGTCCCAAGACAATATTAGCCAGCTGCTTTATCAACATATTAAGGAGCGCCCTGATATGAGTGAAAGGGTCGACCTACGTCATAGCTTGGGGCAACAAGCAAAGCTGGTGTTCAGCTATACCGCAGATGACGACCCTTATCTCATACCAAAAATGTTTACCCGTGAAGGTTTTGAACTCTTACTCAAGGGCGATGACTTTCAACTGGCCAGCACGGCGATGGCGTATTTTGAAGGCGTACTCGGTCAAGTCACTAGCAATAGCCAGATTAGTCGCATTAACCGTGAGCTGAAACAGCGCTACATTGATGACTATATCAATTACTGGGAACGTTTTTACCATAGTGTTGGCCTGCATGAAACAACAGGGATCCTCCAAGTACAACATCAACTTAATTTGGTTATTGACCCCGCTTTTTCGCCCTTAAAGAAGTTCTTTATGTTGATCGAACATCAAACCAACTTGATTGCGTTGATGACTCCGCCTCCCATAAAAGATGGGGAGCCTCTCGTTAAGCCAAGCTTAGATGGTTTAAAAATGGCGCAAGAAATAGGTCGACCATTCATTGATATACACCGATTGGTAACACCCAGTGATCAGGACATCACACCCCTTGATACGGCTATTGTTCAATTGCGCACAACACATTTATGGCTAGATAAAGCCTTTGTGCAGGCAATCCCTGGTGCTTATTTACTAAAACAATGGTCTGCCAGTGGTCGTGTTAATCCATTGGAACAGATGACTAGCCTGGCAGGCAGTTATAATAATCGCCTAATTGTAGGTTATCTAAACCGCTTATCTAGCCAATTAAACACTATTGTGATGCTTGAAATTCGCGACTTCATTAATGACAAATGGCAGCAAGACGTGTATGCCTTTTATCGTCATAGATTGGCAGATTTCTATCCCTTTGACAGCGACTCTTTACAAGACGTGAGCGCTAAAGATTTTAATACTTTTTTCGCTTTTGGTGGAAAAGTTGACCTATTTAGTACTCATTTTTTGGACTATTTTAATGGGGGATTTAAGTGGAAGGCCAACTTTAGTAACAATGATCACCTGCCGTTGAGTAGTGAGCTAACTCATTTTTTATTGGCGGTTAAAGAGATTCAACGCACCATGTATAGCGCAGGTGCACTCAACGTTAGTTTTGACATTCGTGCGAAAGACATGAGTTCTTCTCTGTCGGAAATATCACTCCACCGAGAGCGCCTCATATATAGGTATCGCAATGGCCCACCCCTGTGGACGAGTTCTCAATGGCCACAGCCTCAGCAGAGTTCAGAGACTATCAAATTAACACTTAACACGATTGATAGGCAGTTACTTCGCACTACGTTCAGCGGTTTTTGGAGCTGGTTTAAGCTTGTTGACGCAATGAAGGCTCACCACGGCGCAGACCTCAATGTGTCAGAGATTAATGTGAAAGAAGGATCTCACAGCGCCGTATTAGTATTGAGAGTGAAAGGGGATAAGTCGCCACTTATAGCAGGCTACTTGAGTGAAATAACAACGCCTTCGACTCTATGGAAGAATTAATTAAAAATTATTGCCACTTTTTTAGTGGGCGTTGTGTTAAAAAATTAGGCCTGCAGAGCTGGCTTGTTAGTGATAAGAGCCATAGATGCTACGTTGTGAAGATAGCCGTCACTGAAAATGAAACCGCTTTTCTCACTAATCAAGCACGCTGGCAACGTCATAGACCTGACCTTACAGGTGCCAGTTTTATTGAGTTTAGGCGATTTGAGCATTACAGCGCACTATTATCTCACTATATTCCAGGGCCGACACTTAGTGAGTTGATACGGGGGCAGTGGCATCCCTCGACTAAGGGGCCACCTGACTTAATACTCATGGCAGATACCGTTTATCGATTACAACAAGAAGTTCATAAGCTGCATAAAAGCCATGTCATACACGGCGATCTAAAACCACAAAACGTGGTGTGCGAATGCCAGGCCGTCACACTTTTAGACTTTGCCAATGCGCGCAAACAACATAGTGATGACACCCATCGTCAGTTTTATAGTTATTCCTGCTCCTTCTCATTGCCACAACAGCAACAAGGGGTTGGAAGCGCTGACATAGAAAAAGATCAGTATGGTTTTTTTTGTATGTTACATATTGCTATGAACGGCCACTTGCCTCGCATAGATTGGCGATCCAACAGCCCTCTAAATGGCATCTTTGACCAAAGTATTAAACAATACCTCAATCACCTGAGTGAGAGCGACCTCATGAATGAGGTCTGGCAGTTAAACGAGGACTTAGTTTGCTACTCTGAAAAGGCTTAATAACCAAACGTCCATGCCTTTAGTTATCACCTGCTTCATTGGTTGTCATAATGAATGTTAGTGGACTCAACATGGATCAAAAAGGATATGAATACTGCTGAAAGTAAGTTGCTTTAGGTCACCCCATGGCACCTGCCCATACACCTAACAACGTCTTATTGTAGTAATATGTTGTGATAAACATCGGGGTTGCGTTCGGGGGCAAGGCAGTTAGATTCTCCCAACCGCAATGATTGACCGGAGTGTCTGACCAACAGGGGTGCGTTGATAAACCTTCGACGCACACAAAGGAATATTTTTATCGGGATAAGTTCACGCAAATAGTGGTGAATGAATCGCTCCAAGGCCGCAGTCAATTTAGTATCGGCTTTCACTTGCAAATATTCCTCTCGATTAATGGGCAATACGGTAATTTGAATGGCTTTTGCTTGCAAAATACAGCGTTTTCCAAGACATACACCTCTGCCCAAACGTGTATTTGTCCCAGTTTTAGTACCAAGTGTCCAGAGCATGTTTATTGGCAACCAATGATGGCTGCGTGCTTGGGGCTTTACGTCTATTCGCAGCAAGAAGTAATCTCTTAGGATCTGCTGTAACGCTGATAAGCTGTTACTTTTTTGGCCCAAAAGCAAAGTGTAAGGCAATAATGCGTTGTCCTCATCAACTAAACCCGCCAAAGAGTGCAGCGCACTGCGCTGAGAAAAGTGGTGTTTTTTCGAGCCTGCCAAGCACTCCTGCTCCTCGCGCAATAATAGATGGTTACGTTCTATCTGTGCTACATACAGTTGGTAATAGCGATGGTTAAAAATATTGAGAAAGTCTAGTAATGCATTATTTTCATCGTGTAGACTGACCAGTAATTGTTCATAGAAATAATCTGGCAGGACGCTCTTTGCTCCTGTAAGCGCTTCAATCGCTACTGATATTTTGACGTCATCTCCAGCAAGCTCGATGGCCTGAACTTGGGATAGATTAGCATTGGCTAACGGCGACGTATCGAATATTAACTGACCACGTTCACTGCTGTTACGTAAAATTCGTACCACCTGAACGAGCTCATAATCACTTGAATGAGTATAGATTCGCTGCGCTACAGGCATAACTGACTGCCCTGCAGTGGTTCGAACCTTAAGCAGTAACTGTCATCGCCGAAGTGACGCACTTCCAATTGAATAAATCGATCATAGCTACAAAACTGTTGTAGAAAAGCGTTGATAACCTGTGGGAAAACATGAGGGACTGTCATTAGTTCACGCTTATCCAGCGTCAGCATTACCACACAGCCGGTGCTAAAGATCGATTGATTACCAACCTGAACACTGCCCACAGTGGGCTTAAAGCTCAAATCTTTGATTGCATTTAATGCACTGTCATCACTCCCTAGGTTGCAAAGGGCTAGCATGTCACGCAGTACTTCCGTGGGTTCACTTGCATGCAACAGTGAGCTGAAATTTGCATTGAGTAAGGCGATGAAACGCCAGTAGAGGTCATGTTTTAAGTCTGGGTAAATAGGCCCTGTAGGCACAGAGGCAGCCCTCAATATGCCTGGTAGGTCCACATTACCTAAATTAGTGACCTCACTATGTTTGGCTATATTGCACGGGGCTCTGCCGTTACTGCACACCAGGTCTAACGCCAAAGGTATATAATCTCGCGCAAGCTCTTGCTCACTCACACTCACGCTAAGTTCAATTTCCCGCTCTCCAACACTATTCCAGTGTTGACGGCTCTGCCATGTTCGCTGAGATAGATGATCTCTATGACGCCTTTTATATAAAGGGTTAAGGAGCCACTCACCGCTGTAATCGATCTCATAAACAGCTTCCACTTTTATCACTTCAATACTAGATTGAGACTGCGCATCGCCAAAAACAGGCATTGCTAAGCTGCTCGAGTTATATTGCATTGGTTCCGCACTCTGGGCAAAGCGGTTGATTGCGGGCACTGTATAAAGTGAGAACACGCTATGGTTGAATAGCCGTAAAATTTCAGCTGGTATATAATCCAAATAGAGATTGAGTACAATGTCCCGATAAGGTAAATCGGCCGTGTGGGTAGAAAAACCAGACACGCTAAAATAAGCGCTTTTATCTGGGTAACAAAAATAATCCCGTAAAAGGTCATAGCCACTAAATTGGTTTCCGTGTTGACTCAACCATTGGAAGCTGGTTTGAGTCACACGATTAATTAATGAACCCACAGATATTTCTTGGTGCTGATGACCTTTTAAGTCACTCAGTGTAATGGAACAGCAATGGGTCAGCAGTAAGTTTATTAGAGGTTGAGAGTTACCTTCAAAGCCATTCACGTAAAATTCTAAGTCACCCAAATCTAACTTATCAAAACGCTGCGTCGGATCTGAGCATTGTAAATGCAGTTGAATCAAACCTTTTGCGTGGTGTAGTGATGGCGGTGAGCGGGTAGTAAAGGGTGCAGATTCTGCTATGACATCGGTCAATATAAATGGGTATATATTTAAATCTGACACCGTCGTAAACTGACATTGCATTTGGTTTTCTTGGCCAACGCTGATCGATGAGCCCGCTGCTAGTTGCTGATTTTCATTCATCATGTCAACATTGGGTATCAATCTAAGCGGAAAGTAACTTGGTACTGGCTCCAACATTCCAGGGTACAATAATGTAAATAGGTCTTGCACCAGATCTGGAAACTGCTGATCAAGTCGCTCTTCAGTCTTGGCTGTCAGTAACGCCATGCCTTCTATAAGACGATTGATATTTGGATCTTCCACACTGCTTTGACCTATGCCCAGGTGCCCGGCTTCCTCTGGATACTGCTTTGAAAACTTACCTAAAGCCATACGAACATAGGCCAGTTCGCGCTCGTAATAGCGCATCGTAGAATCAGACAAAACTCTCTTCCTTGATATCAGCCAGTTGGGTGGATAAATTGATGTTTGAATTAAAAGCTAGCTCTTCAAATCGATCACCATTGATCAGGTGGGCATGAACAGTCAGGCAAATTTGATTACGTTGAGTCGTTTTTGTCGACACCTCCACGCTGACGTCCGACAAGTTAGGTTCAAAAACTTGTATCCAATCTTCCACTTGTCGGGCAAAATCTAGGGCATCCATTTGACTACTGACTGCATGAAAGCTGTCGAGTCCAAAACAAAGGCTGGATTGCTTTACTTGGCGGTATTGGTGTTTAACAACGTATAAAGGTGCCTCAGCACTCAGCATCACTTGAAGCTGGTATTGGATAGAGGACACCAACGCGGATGGGCCGTTCACTGTTTTGTCTGCACACATAAATGCTTGCCAAAAATTCATCACCTCTCTTCCCTTTTAGATACGCCTAGATCTGTGGAAAGCATAATTTCACCGCAAAAATGATCTGATTGATATTGTGGCTCAATGGTGAGCTCACAGACAAAGCGGGCAGTTCCATTATCCTCCAATTCTCGTACTTTGACCGTCCCTCTGCGCAACGGGTATTTTGATAGAGTGTGCTCATCCGCATCCACTAAATTACTACTGTACTCATCAATCCAATGACTTAGATAGGTTTGACACTCCATGGCAGTCTGGAAACCACCAATCATATTTCGTATTTGTACCTTGAGATAATGAGCAAAGCGACAGGTCATTAGCACCGCCTGAATTTGGCTACCCACGCTATCCTCTTTCCCTTGATCAGGCAGCCACAAAGAGGTATTTCCCAAAAAATAATACTTATCTGTCATCGAACTACGTGTAATCGCAATTAACCCTTGAGCCATATAAAACCGAGCATGAGCGCTAGTAAAATGTATATCTGGCTGTGGTTGCCGATGTACAAAATCTGCATTGATTCCAGGCTTTGTATTAATCAGCGCCCCTTGATACTTGTCTTTCCAACGGGATTTCATAAACCCAAACCAGCTTAACCGGCTAAACTCTGCCATGGCGGTGCCTGCAAAAGCAAAAGCGGAACTGCCCCATAACCCTTGTTCTGCATTTTTATTTTCATCAAAAATGAAGCCAATGCGCCGCTGGGCATACCGTGGGCGTAGTTTTACTTTAGGCATTGTCAACGCAATAAATTTCATTGCTGGATGCTGACGTAGGCGTCGCCAACCATTAAAGTCAGGACCATCAATAATTTTTTGAATGCGTCCAGTGTCTGTTAACCAACTCACACCCGTGTGACCAAAAAAACCATCACTGATACTCAAGGTAAAAGGGCAAAGGCATAGCTCTCCCAATCGGGCGAGTAGCTCCAGTGTATATAAGTCATCGAATTCATCGTCATACTTCATTTCCATAGAAATGGCATGATTCACAACAAACAAACCAAATGGTTCGCCTCCTAAGGTATTGAGCTGTCGATTGCCGATCATGTTGTAGAGAAGGGTTCGTTCAATGGATATCGAGGCATTTAGATCACGAGCCACTTCTGCCCAAGTGCGGTCCAATAGTTTAATTTTGACTTTACTCACTGAGGTGTTTAGCGTGACTAAGCTATGCAAGTTACGCCAAAGAGCCTCTAGCTCAACAAATTCAGGCTGCGCAATAATTTCACTTAATTGTTGCGATAAAGTTTGATCTATCGCCACAATTAATTGTGTAACAAACACTTTTACCTGCTGCTTATTCTCTAAAACTTGGGGATTTAACTGTGACAAAGCCTCCAGCGCATTGACCAGGTAATGCTCGGAAGATGCCTCCAAAAGATTAAACTCCTGCTGCCAATCTGCTGCAAACATCAATGGTCCTTTATTAGTAAAAAGAAGTCAGTTCAATGTCGAGTTTTAATGTCTGGCACCCGAAGGTGCCATTTACAGCATCAATTATCCTGGAATCTTCGTGACCATGCGTACGGATGTGGTGAGCTCTTCTAATTGCAGCCATGGCCGCAGGTAGGCTACTGCAGAGTATGCCCCTGGTGAGCCAGGCTGCTCAACCACTTCAATACGCGACTCACAAAGTGGCGTCTTAGAGCGTTCAAGGTTACCAATCGCACCCGAATTAGTGTACTGGTCGATCCAAGTCTGTAGATCCCGCTTTATGTCTGTGGCTTCCAGGTTAGAACCTAACATGTCGCGTCCCATTACTTTCAAATAATGCGCAATGCGGCTACTTGCCATAATGTAAGGTAGGCGTGCTGAAATGGCTGCATTGCCTGTTGCATCAGGGTCAGTATATGTTTTAGGTTTTTGCGTTGTTTGACCGCCAATAAAAACGGCATAGTTACTATTTTTATAATGAACAAGAGGTAAGAAACCTAAATCGCTAAGTTCTTTTTCACGCTCATCAGTAAGGTTAACTTCGGTAGGGCATTGCTGTTGAATATCACCCGCATCTGACTTGTAAGTTAGGTTGGCTAAGTTTTCAACTTTGCCACCGTTCTCCATGCCACGAATAGAGGTACACCAGCCTGAAGCAGAAAATGCTTGCGTCATTTTCAGACCCATCTCAAAAGCAGAATTGCTCCATACGAGTTGATCACTGTTCTTTGGCCGAGGATTACCCTCAGCATCCGTTGCCAATTCCTCATATTCAAACGCTTTAGTGGCTAGTCCCTTAGCACCATAAGGAAGACGCGCTAGAGTTTGCGGTAGTGTAAGAGACACATAACGCGCATCATCACTCTCTCTAAAAGCATTCCACGATGCATAGGCTGGAGAATCAAATCCTGCCGCGACTGGCTTGCCTTCATTGAAGGTGCTAAAGCTATCGTACTCAAACATTTCTGGATTGGCTGCAGCAATAAACGGCGCATGGCTTGCAGCAGCTGTTTCTCCTATATATTGCAGCAACGCAACATCTTCGTCCGTATGTGAGAAAGTATAATCGCCCAACAATAAACCATACGGCATACCACCAGCTGTACCAAACTCTTTTTGGTAGAGCGCATCAAAAATGGGGCTTCGATCTACCGCTGGTGCGCCTTCAAACTGTTCGATTAACTCTTCTTTGGTGAAATCGACCAAACGTATCCTTAAACTGGAACTCAGATCACTTTTCTTGACTAATTTATTCAAACCCAGCCAAGAGCCTTCTAAGCGACGAAAATCTTCATTTTGCATTACGACTGATAACTGTTTTGACATTTGTTTGTCAATTTCAGAGATTGCATTTTCGATCGTCTTAGTGACGTTTTTGTCCCACACAACCACCCCATCTAGGGCTTGTTGTGCCAGTACAGAAAATAATTCTTTCGTTGTATCCACTGGAGTCTGTGTGGTTGCTGCAATAGCGCGATCAAGTACGCTGACAGCAACACCCGCACTGGCATTTGTCTGGACGTCATTTTGTTCTTCAGTACTCATTACTCAACTCCTTTAGTATCGATACCCAGTTCGCTGGAAAGCGTTGAAATAGTCTCAGAGCTTTGCAATACTTCTTTGAGTAATTTTTCTAAATCCCGTGACTTATCAGACTTAGACAGTAATGTTTTTAGCTGACTGCGTGTCTGGGCCAAACGTTTTAGAGGCTCTACTTTGTCTACAATAGTGTCTGGCTCAAAGTCCTTCATGGTGTTGAATGATAGGCTTACGGAAAATTCACTATCGTCATCACTCAATGTGTTTTTAATTTTCATAGTTAGCTCTGGGCCTACACGCCTCATCACATTATCAAAATTATCTTTATCTACCTGATAGAAGGAGCGGTCTTCCACTTCTTCACGGTCAGTTTTATGAGCAGAAAAGTCACCTATGACGCCAACAACGAACGGTAACTCCTTGCTTTCTACGGCTCCATTAGTTTCCACGTCATAAGTAATGCTAACTCGATTTTTAACAACCCTTTTGTGCTGCGAATTTAGACTCATCGGTTTCTTTCCTATCGCTTAATATTTTTTGCTTAATTGGCTTTTGATTCTAATTTAGCAGTGGGGACGTCATACTTGATCGTATCCCCCTTCACTATTTCACCACCGTCATTTTCATTGTAATAAACAAGTGAAACGACTGAGTATGTCATTGAAAATGACTCACTGGGCAAGTTTCCATCATTGCAACTGACGCTATAGTTGGAAAGACGTGCTTTTTCTAAGGTGATTATTAAATATGGGTCTGCACCGTCTCCCGTACGTGATGGCTTGGTCATCAGTAGATCGATGGTTTTACCTTCCGTGCCTGGAGCAAACAAAAAAGTGGCTAAATGAGGGCTAGCCCCATCAGATGTGCGAGCAATATTTAGCTCACCCAAAGCCACCATGCCTTGGTCAGCATTATTGGCGTTACCAACATCAACTGTCACTCCACGTACAGCTCCCCAAGACATGTTCTCCACCGCAAAAAAACCTTTTTTGCTGCCTATATTGCCTATGGTCGCTGCGCCATTGATGGTGTCAATACCATCTATACGCATAAAAATTGAAGCCATTTTGTAATCCTTAATATATTAATTAATGTGCCGAGGCGCTTTAAGTTGACTAAACGTTACCATTGAAAATTGGTGATGCCAGCACCTGATAATTCATCCTTTCCTTCTTTTACACTGGGCTTAGTGGCCACCATTTCTACTGAGCCCGCAGCTTCAGGTTCTAATCCGCTAACCTTATAAAGGTTAGCTTTGTGGTGTTGTTGTAGCTCAGCAACACTGACTGAAGGCGCTGGCACAAACGCTTTAAGCTCGTTTTCTAGGCCTACCATTTGGTTAATGCGACCCATTACTTCGAGGTTCTCACCAACCATTTCCTTCAGTAATTCAGGTAGTGAAATGTATCCCCAACGAATGGCCCGTTCCAACAACATATGCACTGGGCTATGCGGTTCGGTCTGGTTAAAGTATTCCGATATTTTTCGCAGCTCAGTAAATGCTTGATCTCGGTTAAACAGCACCTCCCCAGCTGCAATGGCCACACGTTTTGGCAAAGTGCTCTCAAGCAACGCTGCATCACTTAGGTCTGACTGAGTGTGATGATTAGTGATTCCTATAGGCTGCTCATCTGGTTGGATTATTTTTTCTATCTTTAAAGGCCACACAACAAATGAGTCACCAAATAGATGCTTTATGGCACTGAGCAAGTCTTCCACTAACTTCACTAAAAACTTAAAACTAATGCCCTTAGCAGACACTTGGGAGCACCTTTGGTTTACTGATGCTTCTATATGCTCAATGGATATTTTGACGTCTGATAATATCAATACAATTTTAGTGATTGCGTCTTTCTCGACACTAAAAATCTCAGAGGCCTGTTCTTTTAACTCGGCTAAAACGCCAGAACGTTCTGCTGTATAAAACTGGCTATAACTAATGGTGCCTGCTAATGGTAGGTTTGATAACTGCATTGCCAAAACTCCAGCACCTTGAGTTTCACCAGCAAATTGCCACATTGGTTTAACCTTTAGCTCAGCCCACTCTATGTTTCTAGCCGCATCATCTACAGCTTTCAATTTATCTATGGTGGGTTTGGGGTGCAGATCATCCCAATACGTATCAATTACAAGAGCGAGTGTGTTACACGCCAAGAGCATATTTGACAGTGGATTAGCACCAAATAACTGAGCAGTTATAAACCAACCAAACACCTCGATGTCTTTAGAGCGGTTGGTTAGGCAATCCTTACAAGCCTTAGCCAAAGTGTTCCAGTTTTCAATATTTTTCGCTGTAAGCTCATCATCTACGGCAGAGCCCGGGTACTCCATTAACTGCCGGTAACTTGACTGCGCTTGATTAAAACTGTTTCGCAGTGCTCTATATAAAACCTTATTGTCTTTTAAGTATTCACCACAGGCCGATGTTTCTGAAATGGGTTGAGCTATAAGGTCCATTAGAACGACCCATGCGCTAAATAATTTACTTTGACTAGAGTCAATGATAAACCTATATACGTCAAAAACCTGAACTCCTGTTAAGGATGCCATACATTTTAATAATGAAGCTAACGTTAAATTCGCTTTAGCCTCAGATAACTATAAACTCATAATACACTATAATTACAATAGTCGCACTTATTTAGACCTTTGCACGAAACCCAAGTGTTTTCCAATCTCTAGAATAAGAGTAGCTCTAAAATAAGTATCTGCACGCTTGTTTAGAAAAATCATTAAGGCCCCCTTTAATGGCATTAAATTAAAATAAAGTTTACGACTTTAGCGCACCAATTATTGATGCGAAAATACTTTTTTGAACTACTCTTATAAGAGATAAAACAACCTGTTGGATGGTATTCATGGCGTGGAAAAATCTTAAGCAACGTAGCTTAGCTGACTCAATGCTGATTGATCATGATGCGCTAAAAGAGTTGGATTCAGTCAGGTCGCTTAGAGCGGATATTGCAAGGTATTCACGGGAGCCCTCGTGGTGAAAAGGCATGGCCACCTTTATTAATGTTCAGGGCGCTACTGTTACAAAGGTGGTACACACTAAGTGACCCAGCGTTAGAAAAAAACTTGCCCGCGGCCTATTATCTCGTCGGTTTGTTGCCCTAGATATTGCAGAATCAGTGCCAGATCAAAGCTCCTTTTGGCGCTTTAGACAGACGCTGGAGCGGTTGTCTTTAATGGATAAGCTACTCAGCGAGATCAACGCCCAACTTAGCAGCCGAGGGCTTTACATTAAATCAGGTGGCGCAAGCATTGTTGATGCCAGTGTGGTTGAGGCCAAGCAATGCCGGCCAAATTAAGGTAAGAACGGTGAGTCCACACAAGATCCTGAAGCACAATGGAATGTGAAAGCAGGCTCTGATGGTCAACGCAAAAGTACATATGGGTTTAAAGCTCATATCAATGTTGATGAAGATGGGTTGATTACGTCGACAGACTATACGCCAGGCAATGTCCACGATTCCAACTGCTTTACCTCATTGCTGGATGGTGATGAGTCTGCCGTCTATGCTGACAGTGCGTATGCCAGCGAAAAACACGCAACGTGGTTGAAGGCGCACAAGGTAGAGATTCGAATCATAAGACGAGCGTACAAAACCAAACCCCTGACGACGAAAGACAAGCAATCTAACCGGTTGCACTCGGGCACGCGCTGCACTGTTGAGAGAGTCTTTGGCGTACTCAAGCTACACTATGACATGGCCAAAGCCTGTTACATGGGGCTAAACCGCTACCGCACACGGTTTGAATTGATGTGTGTGGCGCATAATATTAAAAGAGGACTGTCGATACGACAGTATAGTTGTGCCTAGAAAGTGGGAATAGGCCTATAAATTGGCCTACAACGCATTAATTAGGTGAAGATCGGGCGGTTTTTGCAATTTTTGACAAAAAATATACGTGAAAAACATTAAGGTTGATGCGCCTCAATCGTGCAAAGGTTTCATAACGTTGAAATGGGTTACGCCTTGTTATCCGACACATTCAACATCGCTTGATCGTGAGACAGCTTGCCAGCGATTAACGCCATCATTACGGTGAAAAATACTCCCGCGTTATTGATGTCCCAAATCACTTCAACTAATCCAAAATCTATAAACCCCACAGCCATCAATATACCGGCAACAGCCAAGGCTTTATTTTTTTCAAAATGAGAACGGCAGTACCAAATAAAGCTACCGTATATTGAGTACACCAAGAATGGCCCAAAAACACCCGATTCAAACAAGCTATTAAATAACTGGCTATGAGGGCCCGCTATAGCTGGGGAGACATTGGGGATAAGCCCTGCATTAATCAACGTTAGCTTTTCTGTATAAAAAGTACCAGGGCCAGTGCCAAAAAAGGGGTTGTCCAAGAAAATTAGCGTTGCAGAGTGCCACAAAGCTAAGCGTATGCCAGCAGAACCATCTGCCACCTTGCCATTAACAAAATATTCATAAATTGCCGGCACTATTACGCTAGCGCGAGTTTGTATAAAAGGCACAAAAAAATAAACCAACGTTGCCACAACCAAAAGCCCACCCAGCACAGAAAAACGCTTAGCATATGTGGGTCGCTCCAGCAGGCCAACCGCCACCCAGCATAAAATAGGCATAGATATCCAACCACCCTTAGTGCCCGATGCCAAAGAGCCAATCACACCAAGCATCAGCGCAGCTAAAGCAACCAAGGCCCAGCGTTTTTGTTTACACCACAAAGGTTGAAATAGGGCCACTGACATTGCCCCTAAGATCAAACTGATATCTCCAAAGGCTGCAATAAGCCCTGAGGTGCCACCACCTGGCCTGTGTATGCCTAACATTTGTTTCTGATATAAAGCATAGCTACCCGCTACTACTGCCCCGGCAAACACTCCCCAGAGCATACTTCTTTCAGCAAAACCATAACGCCTTACTAATAGGAAAATAGGCAAAACCAATAAAAATCGACTCGGCTCTTGAAACTCGATCCATATCCAACCTGTGCGCAACCAAAAATCCAGTGCTGTAAAAGCTGGATAAGTTACCCATGTAGCCAACATGAGCTTTTCAGGCCTAGAAAGTGGGTGTTTTTTTGCGCGTAGTAGCAATGCAAGCAAACCCAAAAAAACCAAAGCAATGGCTGCATAATAAAGAGCTAAAGGATAGTTAACACTACTAGCTGGCACTAAAAATGCCAAAACAGAAATAATCCCTGTCACAAATAGTGTGAAGGATTGTGAATTATTTGAATCAATGCGTACATTGGTCATTTTAACTTCCATGTGTATAAACAGCATCCACTATCCGTGAATTTAACTGACTTAGGTTTAGGGCGCGCTCTCGGTTAGTATTCATTGCCATGCGTTGTTGTGATGTTGGGCTAAATTGTTGTGCAGAACCTATTAACTCAATAGCGCCTATAAGGTCATCAAAAGTTAAACAGATATGCATACCCACAGGATCAAAATACTCACTAATATTGGGAGCACCCCAATAAATTGGCATAGTGCTACAAAGCATACAATCTAATAATTTTTCGGTGAAATAATCAGGTTCTTGAACATTTTCTATCACTACAGAATAACGATAAGGTAACAAACCCTCTTGTTTGAATTCAAAGAACTTAAACCCACGGCCTAATGCATCAACGTCTGCGCCACTTTTTTTCACCCAGTCAATAATTTGATGCCGAAGCTTATGGCCCTTTAGATCTTTCTTGCCAGAAGCAATAATAGAGCAAGATTTGGTTTTAATTAAGGCTGAATCTACAAGGTTACCATCAACCCAAGAGTCTACTACGGCAAACTTAACAACATTTTTGTAGCGCTGAGCATAATGTCCATACCGGCAATAAATTGCATTAAACTTGTGTCTTAATAACCAGATACTTTTGTAGTATCGCTTATGTATGGCAAGTGGCTCTGCCAATATCAAGTCAACTTTGCAGCGAACCTTTCCAAACCCACGTAATAGACGCTTTGAAGACGGATAAACCACCACATGATCATCTACATTAAGATCTGCCAAGGTTTCAACGCTGGGTACATCTTGCCCTGGCCAATCTAAACTATTTACAGACACTTTAGCCAAGTCATGTTGATACCTTAGCTCATAAGGTAATATTCCAACTCGCATTTAAATAATCCTTGTTTTAAAATAATGCCAATAAGAAAGCACTTGAAGCTTTAGCCTAAACCATGAACGGCCTATTTCCCGCAATATTTTTTGCCTTTGGGTTAGCCCTATGGAGCCCCCTATACTACTACCATCAAGACTTTGGCTGATTTCCCTTACTTGGCTGGGGCTAGTCACCAAAACACGAACACCATGTTTCCACCAATATTGGTAAGCTACATCCACCGGCATAAAAAACCGTTCACAAAGTAGCAGCTTCTTTACAGCTGCCCGATTTAAAACCTGGGCAGGTGTGCCTAAAGGGGTCAAATAGGGCCTCACTATTTGACCACAAACCCAGGAGCTCTCAGTACCACCAAGGACGTTTCTTTTAGTATAAAGCTTGAGCATGGTGGGTATAGGGCTGGACAACACATCAAACCAACTAGGCGCTACAGACGCAATATCAAAACAAAACTCAATATCATCTTCTAATAACAACAAATAGGGCTTATTTGATTGAGCTAAAAAAGTTTCCATTGCCTTTTTATGAGACAAAAAACAACCTATTTCGGCAGCCTTCAGCGATGAAAAATAGTGACGATCGTTGAGGTTTTCATCGTAGTGCACCAAACACTCCGCTGTAGACAACGCCCGGCCGTTAACTGCATCAACACGAGTAGGTTCCAAACCTTTTTGCTGCAAATAATGTTGGATATACTCCCACCTTTGGGCAGATTGGGCCATATTAATAACGTATACTTCCATTACTGCAGAGATATTTAGCAACTTCTCTGACGTCGAGGCGTGATCAGATGCATTTAGTGACAAAAAAAGCTCCAAAAGAATAGGTTGTATACGAGATAAATTTTATCAAACTTATTGTGTAAAAACAGCTTAAATATATGCCAACTTGCATTTAGACGATTAACAAAAAGTAGATTATACTTGCCTGTAATGCACACCCAAAGAATCATGGACAGATCATAATGAGCAACACTATTCTTGTCACTGGCGGCACTGGCTACATTGGTTCCCACACTACAGTGGAGCTACTAGAACAGGGTTATGAAGTCGTTATTTACGACAATCTTAGTAATAGCTCCACCATTGTTATAGAACGCATTTTGACCATTCTTGGCGATACCCCAGAGCACCCAATCCCGTTGACTTTTGTGGAGGGCGACATTAGAGATTCCCACAAGCTTGCTCAGCTTTTTGCAAACTATCATTTTCATAGTGTGATTCATTTCGCTGGATTAAAGGCTGTGGGAGAAAGCGTTACAATTCCGCTTGAGTATTACAATAATAATGTTTACGGCACCCTGTGCCTTTGTGAAGCCATGAACGTTGCCAATGTTAAAACTCTAGTATTTAGCTCTTCCGCTGCTGTATATGGTGCAGATGCGCCTGTACCTTATAAAGAATCTATGCCTACAGGGACCACGACAAACCCTTATGGCACATCAAAAGCCATGATAGAAAAAATACTTACAGACCAGTGTATTGCCGACTCACAATGGTCTGTTGCAAAGCTGCGCTACTTTAACCCTATAGGTGCACATAAAAGCGGCTTGATCGGAGAAGACCCCAAAGGCATACCCAACAACTTGCTGCCTTACATAAGCCAAGTAGCAGTGGGTAAATTAAAGGAATTATCTGTATTTGGAGGTGATTACCCAACGCAAGATGGCACAGGCATTCGTGACTATATACACGTTGTAGATTTGGCTAAAGGGCATCTGAAAGCTCTCAATAAAATTCAGAGCAAAAAAGACCTAGCTAAAAAAACAAACCAAGTAGGTGTAAGTGTTTGGAATCTTGGAACAGGTATTGGATCATCAGTAATTGAAGTGATAGAAGCATTTGAACTTGCTAGTAACACCAAAATACCCTATTCAATCAAACGTAGGAGACTAGGAGATATAGCCAGTTGCTGGGCTAACCCAGAGAAGTCATATCTAGAATTAGATTGGAAAACAAATTACACTTTGAATGACATGATGGAGGATTCTTGGCGTTGGCAAAAAGCCAACCCTCAGGGGTATGAATAGCTCATGTGACAGCCGGGCTAGCTACGTCCATACAAATCCTCAAGCCTTTCTATGTCATCTTCACCTAGATAACTTCCAGACTGCACTTCTACCAGCTGCAAAGGCTGATCAGTATTATTGGCCAAAGAGTGGACGGCACCCGCAGGGATATAAATAGAGTCATTAGCATTTAACTGATGCTCATGGCCATCTAAATGAGCTGTAGCAATGCCATCTACCACCACCCAATGCTCTGCACGGTGTTGGTGCTTTTGCAAGCTTAAGCGCGCACCAGGGTTTACCATAATACGCTTTACCT